>CABDYS010000152.1_pt1 | contig 20302 bp, 19 predicted proteins | sample 3421621 | NCBI WGS metagenome assembly CABDYS01 (sample SAMEA5534338, study PRJEB31848) | metagenome | biome: tundra; feature: field; material: soil | place: USA | collected 2013-05 | depth 0.45 m | reverse complement strand
ACGTGGGCCCGGCCGGGCTCGAACCGACGACAGCCGCGGTGTAAACGCGGTGCTCTACCAACTGAGCTACAGGCCCGAAACGGCGAAGACCGCCGTCCTCACGCTACTCAGGCCACCGACCCGGCCAGCTCCTTGAGCGCGGCGCGATATCCGGCGAAGTCACGTTTTTGTGACGGCCCATTGACCAACGTCCAGCGCACGATTCCGTCACGGTCGATCAGGAACGTGCCCCGCGTGGAGAACCCGCCGGACTGCTCGAACACCCCGTAGGCCTGCGCGGTGGCGCCGTGCGGCCAGTAGTCGCTGAGCATCGGGAAGAAATAGCCCTCCGCATCGGACCAAGCCCGCTGGGTGAACATGTGGTCGCACGACACGGCGAGCACCTGGACGTCGTCACTCTCGAAGTCCCCCAGGTTGTCGCGGATCTCGCACAGCTCACCGGTGCAGATGCCCGAGAAGGCGAACGGGTAGAACACCACCACGACGTTCTTGATGCCCTTGTAGTCGGACAGGGAGACGCTCCTGCCCTGTTGGTCCTTGAGGGTGAAGTCCGGGGCGACCTGACCAACCAGGGGTCCGGTGGGCGCGACTGAGGTACTGCTGGTGCTCGTCATGGGATCCAGTCTGCCAGTCGTCAGCGTCGGTCGGTCTTGGGGGCGACCAGACGACTGCCGTTCCACTCTCCGCCAGCTTTGCTGCTTCCCGAGGAGTGAAGCCCTGCGGTCAGGGTTGCCTCCTGGATGTCACTGGGATCGACGTGTCCCACGCGGCCAGCCTTGGGCGTGAGCAGAACGATGAATCCAGCCTCTGCAAGGTTGGTCAGTCCATCCACGAGAGCGTCCACCAGGTCGCCATCGTCATCACGCCACCACAGAACCACTGCGTCTGCAACGTCGCCATAGTCCTCTTCCTCGAGCTCGGAGCCACAGAGCTCCTCGATCGCCAAACGGAAGTCGTCGTCGACGTCCTCGTCATATCCGAACTCCTGGACCACCTGTCCAGCGGCAAAGCCCAGCTTTGCCACCAAACCCTTCGTTGCCGCGGCGTGCGCGGTCGCAATCACGAGTGTTCCTCTCTGGTGTTCACCCGGGCTCACGCCCGCGATCGTTGGATGCTCTTCCCGCATAGTCCACCCGGTATGGCGGGATCTGGCAAGCAGCGCCGCCATACGTCCCGTCAATTGACCTCCCCCGAAGGGGTCTCAGGCGCAGAGGCGACCCCTACCTCCTCGACCGCCGGAACTCTACGTCCCGCCAGATGCCGGACAACGGGCCCCTGCCGAGTATGACGTTTGGCCCCTTCCTGATAGAGGATGGATTCCGTACCTGAGCACACGTGCCGACACCATCAGCCGTCGGCGCCACGAGTGACTCATTCGTTGCGAGAGAGGACACACCGTGGTGGCACACGAGGAAGCCGGACCCATCCTGAACGGCATCCCCAGTCAGATCCCGGACGTCGACCCCGAAGAGACCCAGGAGTGGCTGGACTCGTTGGACGGAGTCATCGACGGGGGCGGCCGCCGCCGGGCCCGCTACGTGATGCGCAAGCTGCTCGAACGAGCCCGCGAGCGCCAGGTCGGGGTCCCCTCGCTGACCGCGACGGACTACATCAACACCATCCCCCCGGAGTCCGAACCCTGGTTCCCCGGCGATGAGCAGGTCGAGCGCCGCTATCGCGCCTACCTGCGCTGGAACGCCGCGATCATGGTCCACCGCGCGCAGCGACCCGGCATCGGCGTGGGTGGCCACATCTCCTCGTACGCCTCGGCCGCCACGCTCTACGAAGTCGGCTTCAACCACTTCTTCCGCGGGCGTGACCACGAGGGCGGCGGCGACCAGATCTACTTCCAGGGGCACGCCTCCCCCGGCATCTACGCCCGGGCCTTCCTCGAGGGCCGGCTGACCGAGGCGCAGATGGACAGCTTCCGCCAGGAGCACTCACGACTCCAGGACGGGCAGCCGTCGGCCCTGCCGAGCTATCCGCACCCGCGCAACATGCCCGACTTCTGGGAGTTCCCCACCGTGTCGATGGGCCTCGGTCCTATGAACGCGATCTACCAGGCGCAGTTCAACAAGTACCTGACCAACCGAGGGATCAAGGACACCTCGAGGCAACATGTGTGGGCGTTCCTGGGCGATGGCGAGATGGATGAGCCGGAGTCGCGCGGGCTGCTGCAGGTCGCCGCCAACGACGAGCTCGACAACCTCACCTTCGTGGTCAACTGCAACCTGCAACGACTCGACGGTCCGGTCCGCGGCAACGGCAAGATCGTCCAGGAGCTCGAAGCCACCTTCCGCGGGGCCGGCTGGAACGTCATCAAGGTCATCTGGGGCCGCGGCTGGGACCCGCTGCTGGCCCAGGACCGCGACGGCGCCCTGGTGAACCTGATGAACAAGACCCCAGATGGCGACTACCAGACGTTTCGCGCCAACGACGGCGCCTATGTGCGCAAGCACTTCTTCGGCGAAGACCCGCGCACCAGAGCGATGGTGGCGGACTGGTCGGACGAGGACGTCTGGTGGAAGCTCAAGAGGGGCGGCCTCGACTACCACAAGGTCTACGCGGCGTACAAGGCAGCAATGGACCACAACGGCCAGCCGACGGTGATCCTGGCCAAGACGATCAAGGGCTACAGCCTGGGCTCGCACTTCTCGGGCCGCAACGCCACCCACCAGATGAAGAAGCTGACCCTGGAGGACCTCAAGGGGTTTCGGGACACGCTGCACATCCCCATCTCGGACGAGGAGCTCGAGAAGGACCCGTACCTGCCGCCGTACTACAACCCCGGCATGAAGGATCCGGCGATCCAGTACATGATGGAGCGCCGCGCAAAGCTGGGCGGACCGTTGCCCCGGCGCCGGACCGAGGCAGCCCGGCTCAAGCTGCCGGACCAAAACGCCTACGACCTGGTCAAGAAAGGCTCGGGCAAGCAGGAGATCGCGACGACCATGGCGTTCGTGCGCCTCTTGCGGGAGCTCATGCGCGACAAGGAGTTCGGCCGCCACGTGGTGCCGATCATCCCGGACGAGGCACGCACCTTCGGAATGGACTCCTTCTTCCCGACAATCAAGATCTACAACGTCCACGGGCAGAACTACACGTCGGTCGATGCGGACCTGATGCTCGCCTACCAGGAGTCCAAAGAGGGACAGATCCTGCATACGGGCATCAACGAGTCCGGCTCGGTGGCCGCGTTCACCGCCGCGGGGACCTCCTACGCCACCCACGGCGTGCCCATGGTCCCCATCTACCTCTTCTACTCGATGTTCGGCTTCCAGCGTTCCGGTGACTCGATCTGGGCGGCCGCCGACCAGATGTCGCGAGGCTTCATGGTCGGCGCGACGGCGGGACGCACGACGTTGACGGGTGAGGGACTGCAGCACGCGGACGGCCACAGCCCGTTGCTGGCGTCAACGAACACGGCCGTGGTGTCATACGACCCCGCGTACGCCTACGAGATCGCGCACATCGTGCAGGACGGGCTGCGCCGCATGTATGGCGATCAGCCCGAGAACGTCATCTACTACCTCACCCTCTACAACGAGCCCAATGTCCAGCCGCCTGAGCCGGAGGGTGTGGATGCGGCAGGCCTGCTCAAGGGGATGTACCTGCTCTCTGCGGGCTCGAACGAGGGACTCGGCGAGGATGCCAGACGGGTCCAGCTGTTGGCCTCCGGTGTCGGCGTGCCGTGGATCCTTGAGGCGCAGCAACTACTGAAGTCCGACTGGGGCGTCGTGGCTGACGTCTGGTCGGTCACCTCATGGGGCGAGCTGCGCAGGGACGCCATGGCATGCGACGAGCTGGCCTTCCTTCACCCCGAGCAGGAGCAGAGGGTGCCGTTCGTGACCCAGAAGCTCCAAGACGCTCCCGGGCCGGTCATCGCGGTGTCGGACTACATGCGAGCCGTCCAGGACCAGATCGCGCCATGGGTGCCCCAGGACTTCATCTCCCTGGGTGCCGATGGCTTCGGCTTCTCCGACACACGTGCGGCAGCCCGACGTTACTTCCACATCGACGGACCGTCGGTGGTCGTGAGGGCGCTGCAGATGCTTGCCAAGCGCGGCGACCTCGACGCGTCAGTGGCACGGGAGGCGGCAACCAGGTACCGCCTCCTGGACGTCACCGCGGGCACCTCGGGCAATGCGGGGGGCGAGTCCTAGGCTGCGGCCTGCGCAGCGAGGAACTCAGCCCTGGCGATCACGCTGATGTGCGCCTGGTCGGAGAACAGGCCATCGATCCCGGTCCGCAGGAACCGCACCTGCTCGTCAACGGCCCGGCCGTGCGCCGTCGGATCCGCTCCGAGGCGGTATTGCGCGGGCAGGAACGTGTTCTCTGCGCGGAACGTGTAGGGATGGACCAACAAGCCGGCAACATGTGCGTCGGCCACCAAGGCGGTCGGTTCGGCCAGGGCACCGCTGATGTCGCACGCGATGATCTGGCTCTTGTCGGGGCCGATCCCGTTGACTATGCCGGACATGGAACGTAGGCCGGCCGCGGTGGTCAGCTCGGCGTAGGTCGTTGGGTCGCCGGTGCATGCCAGGTCGTATGGTGCGCCACTGGCCGACGTGAGGAAGATCAGCGGGGCGTTGACACCGAAGTGCTGTCTGAGGTCCACCAGGTTTGTCAGCTCAAACGACTGGATGAACACTGGCGCGTTCGTCTTGTCGAGCCCGGCACCACGGACCTGTCGCACCAGCGGGGTCTCCAGATCCAGGCCGATCGAGCGGAAGTACGTGGGGTGCTTGGTCTCCGGGTAGATGCCGACCACCCGGTGAAGCTCCTCGCTGAGCCTCTGGCGAAGCGCCAGCACCTCGGCGAACGTCGGGATCTGGAACCGCCCGTCGAAGATCGTGTTCCCCGGACGCAGAACTGGCAGCCGCTCCCTGGCCCGGAGCGTCTTCAGCTCTGCGAGGGTGAAGTCCTCGGTGAACCAGCCGGTGACGGCGGCCCCGTCGATGACCTTCGTGACCCTTCGGGCGGCGAACTCCGGGCGGCCGGCGACATCTGTGGTCCCGTCGATCTCGTTCTCGTGACGGGCTACCAGGACGTGGTCCTTGGTCGAGACGAGGTCGGGCTCGATATAGTCGGCGCCCATCCGGGCGGCCAGCTCATAGGAGCCAAGCGTGTGTTCGGGGCGGTAGCCGGCTGCGCCGCGGTGGCCGATGACCAGTGGCGCCGTCACGGCTGTGGTTCTCGTATCGGGCGTCAGCGTGGCTACCGGAGATCGGTTCATGACCTCGATCCCATCCGGCGCAGATCACCGTCAGGTGCCCCCTGGGCAAAGCGCTGGTGACGTTACGGCCAACGAGAGGCGCCGCGGCAGTGAGCCGGCCCAAGCCTGGCCCGGAGATCCAGATCGTTGGCTGGGCTGACGGCCCTTGCGCCGTCGTTGTGAGCCACATACAAATAGAATGTTTGTATGGCGGTCCAGCACCCGCGCGGCAGCGCGGCCACCCAGCGGAACATCGAGCGCGGTGCAGCCCCGCTCTCGACGGCCGCCAACAAGCACATGGAGACCCACTACGACTGGTATCGCGACCTTTCCGCGGAGGACCGCTCGTGGGTGGGACTCGTTGCCCAGGCTGGCATCGCCGCCTTCATCGCGTGGTATCGGGACCCCAGCGGAACCCCTCAGCTCTCGGTGGACGTGTTCGGGACGGCGCCGCGCGAGCTCACCCGCTCCATCAGCCTCGTGCAGACCCTCGATCTGGTGCGCTCCGTCGTGGACGTCGTCGAGGATGATGTTGCCGAGCTCGCTGCTCCGGGCGACGAGCAGAACCTTCGCGAAGCCGTGCTGCGCTACTCACGCGAGGTCGCCTTCGCTGCCGCTCAGGTCTACGCCGGCGCCGCCGAGGCGCGCGGCGCCTGGGACGCACGACTGGAGTCCCTGGTCGTCGATGCCGTCTTGCGTGGAGAGGCCGACGACTCGATGCAGTCACGGGCATCGGCGCTGGGTTGGGGATCGGTCAGCCATGTAGCCGTGATTGCCGGTATGAGCCCGTCGGGCAACGCCGCCGAAGTTGTTGACCTCATTCGTCGTGGCGCCTCTCGCCTGAAGGTCGAGTCTCTCGCCGCAGTCCAGGGGCACCGTCTGGTTGTCATCCTCGGGGGCCTGGAGGACCCTTCCCCCACGGTCCGGGCCCTGGCCCAGTTCTTCGGCGACGGCCCCATCGTCATCGGCCCCACCGTGCCTCATCTCTTCGCGGCCGGACGCTCCGCCCGGGCCGCCCTCTCGGGTCTGAGCGCCGCCCGCGCCTGGCCCGATGCGCCTCGTCCCGTCCTGGCAGACGAGCTGCTGGTCGAGCGTGTCCTGGCCGGTGACGCCACAGCTCGCCGGGTGATGATCGACCGGATCTATCGTCCGCTGTCCACGGCCGGCAAGGCCCTCTACGAAACGGCCACGACCTATCTGGACGGCGGCGGCGGGCTCGAGTCCACGGCCCGGGTCCTGTTCGTCCATCCCAACACCGTGCGCTATCGGCTCGGACGGATCTCAGCAGTCACGGGCTACGACCTGAGCCAGCCCCGTGAGGCCCACATCGTACGACTGGCGATCGCGATCGGACGCCTGGCCGAGTCCCCCCAACGTGAGTGGCGACGCTCGCTGCAAGGTGGCGAACCGGTCATACATGACACAATCAGCGGACCGCCGTTTGTAGGAACCCTCTAAATCGGACCTCGATTGTTGGTGATGTTCGCTGACGACGCGAACGCGGTACAACCGGAAGGCTAGAACACGTGCTCGTCATCGTCTGCCCTGGACAGGGCTCCCAGACCCCCGGCTTTCTCGCCCCCTGGCTTGAGCTGCCGGGCTTCCGCGACCGGATGCTGTGGCTGTCGACGGTTGCCGGCATCGACCTGATCAAACACGGCACCGAATCCGACGCTGAGACAATCAAGGACACGGCGATCGCCCAGCCGCTGATCGTGGGCGCCGGTCTCATCTCACTGCTGGCGTTGTTCGAGCATCCTGCCGACGGTTTTCGCCTGGTTGCCGGTGGCGCCGGTCATTCGGTGGGCGAGATCACCGCGGCCTCGGCCGCCGGAGTCATCACCGCCGAACAGGCCATGGTGTTCGTTCGCGAGCGCGGAAGGCTGATGGCCGAGGCGGCCAAGGTCACCCCGACCGGCATGAGCGCCGTCCTCGGCGGCGACCCCGACGACGTGGCGCAGGTGCTGGCCAAGCACGGGCTCACCGCGGCGAACAACAACGGCGGTGGCCAGGTGGTAGCGGCCGGCACGCTGGAACAGCTCGCGGCGTTGAGCGCCGACCCGCCCGCCAAGACGCGAGTGATCCCGTTGCCGGTTGCCGGCGCCTTCCACACCAAGCACATGGCCCCTGCCGTCAAAGAGCTGGCTGCCATGGCTCGGGCGATCTCCACCCACGACAGCCGGTTGCGCCTGGTGTCCAACCGCGACGGAACCGTCGTGCACAGCGGCCGGGAGTTCCTGGACCGCCTGGTCACCCAGGTCAGCAACCCCGTTCGCTGGGACCTGTGCATGCAGACGTTCCGGGACATCGGAGTCACCGCCCTGATCGAGATCCCACCGGCCGGAGCGCTGGCCAACCTTGCCAAACGAGGGCTTCCGGGCGTCGAGGTTCTCGCCCTGAAGTCTCCGGACCAACTCTCGGAAGCCCACCGCATGGTCCGTGAGCACGCCCAGCCCAGCCAGATCGCGGACACCCCGACCTGGCGGCTGATCATCGCTCCGGCCAAAGGGATCGTCAGTTTCACTCATTCCGAGCCAGGGAGCCAGGTTCCAGCGGGCTCAGTGGTGGCCGCCGTGAACACTCTGCGCGACACGTTCGAGGTGACCGCACCGCACGGGGGGCAGGTCATCGAATGGCTCGTCGAGGACGGCGACCCCGTCTCCCCCGGTCAACCGCTGCTGCGGCTGCACCCCACCGCCGCCTGATGCCGTCAGTAACCACGGCCCCCCCAACGCTGAGCCACACGCCTGAAACACACGCCCGAACCACACGGAGACCAGGACCATGACGACGATTCCCAAGGCACGCCCGACCCTGAGCACCACGTCCGGAGCGGCCCATGCCCGGATCTGGGGGATCGGCGGCTACCGCCCCGAACGCGTGGTCACCAACGATGAGATCTGCGAGACGGTCGACTCCTCCGACGAGTGGATCCGCGAGCGCTCCGGCATCATCACCCGTCGTCAGGCAGCTCCGGCCGAGACCGTGGTCGACATGGCGTCCGCCGCCGCGCTCGAGGCGCTGAAGTCGGCGGGGCTCGTTGCCTCGCAGATCGATGCGGTCATCCTCGCCACGGTCACCCACCCCTACCAGACGCCGGCCGCAGCCCCGATGGTCGCCGACCGGATCGGTGCCACTCCGGCCGCAGCTTTCGACATCTCAGCGGCCTGCGCCGGCTACTGCCACGGGATCACGCTGGCCAACGACATGGTCCGCGGCGGCAGCGCCCAGTTCGTCCTGGTCATCGGCGTGGAGAAGCTGTCCGACTTCACTGACCGGACCGACCGTGGTTCGGCGTTCATCTTCGGCGATGGCGCCGGCGCCGCGATCGTCGGTCCCTCCGACTTCCCGGGGATCGGCCCCACGGTGTGGGGCTCTGACGGCGCCAAGTGGGAGACGATCTCTCAGCGCAACTCATGGATCGAGGTCCGCGACCACAACGTCGCGTGGCCGGCGATCACCATGCAGGGTCAGTCGGTGTTCCGCTGGGCGGTCTACTCCATGGCACCGATAGCCCAGGCGGCACTGGATCAGGCGGGCATCAAGGCCGACGACCTCGACGTCTTCATTCCCCACCAGGCCAACATGCGCATCATCGACGCCCTGGTCAAGCAGCTCAAGCTGCCGGAGCACATCGCCATCGCCCGCGACATCGCCGACACCGGCAACACCTCGGCGGCCTCGATCCCGCTGGCTGCCCAGCGCATGCTCGACTCGGGTGAGGCGCCACATGGCGGTCTGGCCCTGCAGATCGCGTTTGGCGCCGGGCTCGTCTATGCAGCGCAGGTCGTCGTCCTGCCCTGAAAGCTCCCGCCGACCCGACGGGTAACTCGGGTCAGACAGCATGACCGGCACGTCCCACCACGCACGACGACAACAAGGAGTTAGCCACATGGCGCAAAGCGAGAAAGAGATCCTCGACGGTCTCGCCGAGATCGTCAACGAAGAGACCGGTCTGGACACCGCCTCCGTCGAGCTCGACAAGTCCTTCACCGACGACCTCGACATCGACTCGCTGTCGATGATGACCATCGTCGTCAACGCCGAGGAGAAGTTCGGCGTGCGCATCCCCGACGACGAGGTCAAGAACCTCAAGACGGTCCACGACGCCGTGAACTTCATCGCGGCCGCACAGAGCTGACCCACCGTGGCAGCTGTGGTGCGTCTCCGCTGACCGGCGACGACGCACCACAGCAAGCACCGCGCGTCTCCGACTGAGAAACGCGACACCCCCACTGCCGTAATGGCGTACAGGCCGGACCCCGTATCTCCCCATACGGGCCACTGAACACAAGGAGCGGAACCACCAATGACCTCGAACCCCGAGCAGCGCATCGTCGTGACCGGTCTGGGTGCGACCACCCCCGTCGGGGGCACCGTCACCGAGACCTGGGAAGCGGTCCTGGCAGGCCAGTCAGGCGTGAGCCTGATGCCGTTCGAGTGGGTCGAGACCTATCAGCTTCCGGTGAAGATCGCGGCGACGATCAAGCAGCCCCCCCTGGAGGTCCTGGCCAGGGTCGAGGTTCGCCGTCTCGACCCCGCCGGACAGTACGGCCTGATCGCTGCCCGGGAGGCTTGGGCCGACGCAGGCACGCCCGAAGTCGAGCCAGAGCGTCTGGGCGTCGTCATGGGTTCCGGCATCGGCGGTGTCAACACCCTGCTAGACCAGTGGGACACCCTCAAGGAAAAGGGCTTTCGTCGCGTCTTCCCGCTCGCCGTACCCATGCTGATGCCCAACGGCCCGGCCGCCGCGGTGTCTCTCGACCTCGGCGCGCGCGCCGGGGCACACACACCGGTGAGCGCCTGCTCCTCAGGAGCGGAGGCCATCGGCTACGCCATGGGGATGATCCGCAGCGGCCGCGCCGACGTCGTGGTCGCCGGTGGAACCGAGGCCGCCATGCATCCCATGCCGATCGCCGGCTTTGCCGCGATGCAGGCCCTGTCGACCCGAAACGAGGATCCTGAGGCAGCCTCTCGCCCCTATGACACCGGCCGCGACGGCTTCGTCCTGGGTGAGGGCGCCGCCGTCCTCGTGCTGGAGTCCGAAGAACACGCCAGAGCCCGCGGCGCGAGGATCTACGCCGTGGTCGCCGGGGTGGGGATGACCTCGGACGCCTACCACGTCGCGGCACCGGACCCGGAGGGCACCGGGGCGGCCCGTGCCATGCGCGATGCCGTCGAGAGCGCCGGGCTGTCGCCCAAGGACATCATCCACATCAATGCCCACGCCACCTCGACCCCGGTGGGCGACATCGCTGAGTCCAACGCCATCCGTCGCGCCTTCGGCGACGATGTTGACCACATGCCGGTGAGCGCGACCAAGTCGATGACCGGCCACCTGCTCGGTGCCGCCGGAGCGCTCGAGGCGATCTTCACCATCCTGGCGATCCACCACCGGCTGGCCCCTGCCACGATCAACCTCGATGACTTCGACCCGGCGATCAAGCTGGACGTCGTTCACGGTGAACACCGCAAGCTGCCCGAGGGCGACATCGCAGCCCTGAACAACTCCTTCGGGTTTGGTGGTCACAACCTTGCATTGACAATCCGGAGCATCTGATGGCCGCGCGGATGCTCAGCCCCGCAGCCGAACAGGCCGTTGCCGCAACCAAGCCCAAGGTCGACAGGAAGAACGACCCCCGGAACCCGATCAAACGGCTCGAGGCATTCTTCGACGACGGCACGCTCGAGCTGATCACCGCCGAGGACACCAGCGGAGTGCTCTGCGCCGTGGGCCAGGTCCGCGGAACCCCGGTGGTGACGTTCGCCTCGGACGCCACGATTCAGGGGGGCGCAATGGGCACACAGGGCTGCAAAGCGATCCTCGTGGCCTATGAGAGGGCACTGGTCGACAACGTGCCGATCGTGGGTATCTGGCACTCGGGTGGGGCACGGCTGGCCGAAGGCGTCGTCTCGCTGCACGCCGTCGGCGAGGTCTTCGCCATCATGACGCGCGCCTCCGGCAAGATCCCGCAGATCTCCATCGTCATCGGCCCGGCGGCCGGGGGCGCGGCATACGGTCCTGCCCTGACCGACATCGTCATCCTGGGCCCCGAAGGACGCGTCTTCGTAACCGGCCCCGACGTCGTGCGTTCCGTCACGGGCGAGAACGTCGACGCACTGCGACTAGGCGGTCCTGAGCCGCACGGCCGTCGCTCCGGCGTCGTCCATGTCGTGACCGAGAGCACCGAAGACGCCTACGAACGCGGGCAGCTGCTCTGCTCGCTGCTGGGCGACCAGCGCACGCTCGACGTCAGCTCGGTGCAGGACCGAGATCTTGCCGAGACGTTCCCGGAGTCGGCCCGGCGCGCCTATGACGTGCACCCCCTGATCTTCAACGTCCTGGACGACGCCGAACACAATGTCGAGCTGCACCCGAGGTGGGCTCCCAACATCACGACCACACTGGGCCGTTTCGGAGGCCGAACCGTCGGCGTCGTGGCCAACAACCCGATGCGCCTGGGCGGCTGCCTGGACTCGTCCTCGGCCGAGAAGTCCGCGCGCTTCGTGCGTATGTGCGACGCCCTGGGCGTCCCGCTCATCGTGCTGGTCGACGTGCCCGGTTACCTGCCCGGCGTGGGCCAGGAGTGGGACGGGGTGGTAAGACGTGGCGCTAAGCTGCTCCACGCATTTGCCGAAGCCACGGTCCCCCGCGTCACGCTAGTGACGCGTAAGGCCTATGGCGGCGCATACCTGGCCATGAACTCCCGGTCCCTGGGTGCCACGAGGGTGTTCGCCTGGCCCACGGCCACTGTTGCCGTGATGGGTGCGGTCGCAGCCGTGCGCATACTGCACCGTCGCCGCCTCGCCGAGGTCGCCGAAGAGGATCGTACCCAGGTCGAGAACGAGCTGGCCGCCGAGCACGAGCTACTCTCAGGTGGACTGCGACGCGCTATCGAGATCGAGGTCGTCGACGAGATCATCGAGCCGACGTTCACCCGGACGGCCCTGGCAGCAGCTATCGTCGCGGGCCCACAACGCCGCGGTGACCACGGAAACATTCCGCTCTGATCATTCGCCGTCTGTGGTCCGGGGTCCTCAGCCCACCATGTGGAGCCAGCGCACAGCGGCTCCCTCGCCGGCCTGCCGGAAGGGCTCGAGCTCATCGTCCCAGGCTCGACCCAGCAGCCGGTCGAGCTCCTGGGCTAGCACGTTCGAGTCGCCTTTGCTGACCGAGATCGCTGCGCGCAGGCGATCTTCGTTGATAACCGCGCCACCGTCGGCCGAGGTCCACGCGTGGTGGATGCCCAGGCTCGGGGTGTGCGACCAGCGCGAGCCGTCGTTGCCGGGGCTGGGCTCTTCGGTCACTTCGTAACGGAGGTTGTCCCAGCCGCGCAGCGCGCTGGCCACCTTGCCACCAGTGCCGGGCTCGCCGGCCCAGGACATCTCCGTACGCAACAACCTGGCCCCCCGAGGCTGGCGGGCCCACTCCAAGGCGACTGGCTGACCTAGCACCGACTCCAGGGCCCATGCGATGTGGGGGCACAGCGCATGAGGGGTGGAGTGAATGAACACCACACCGCGCGTCATGTCACGCTGTATTGAAAACAACCGGGCCTCCTGTGTGCGAGGGACGTCTTCCCCAACGACCTCCACACGGACCGGCTTCGTTTGTTCAGCGGCTCACCGTATTCGGCAATGCCTCTTGCGAATGCCGCTTTCGACAGTATTGTGCACCATTCGCCACAGGAGCACCAGAGGAGGAGGTCATACTCATCACATCTGACGGTGAGAAATGGGCTCCGGCTTCCGAGATGACAGGATCACAGTCATGCTCGTACACCCTTGGGACGCATCGAACCATGACGACGAGTGGCGTGCCGTGCTACATGAGTTCGACTTCGGACAGCTCATCGCACCGGGCGGTCCCGATCGGGTCCTTCCAGTCGTCGTCCCGACACACTTCACATTCGATGGTGACCACACCGTGCAACTGCATCTGGCCAAACCCAACCCGGTATGGCGCGCACTCGCCGAGCGTCCCCGAGCCCTGCTAACGGTGGTGACCGACTACGTCTACGTTCCGGCTGCCGTCAACTCCGACGCCGGCGCGGGCGAGGATCCAGCGTTCGGGGTGCCAACCAGCTACTACGCGGCGGTTCAGGCTGAGGTTGACGTCGAGACCGTCGAGGACCCGGCGGCCAAAGCGGCGATCCTGGCCACAGCGCTGAGTCACTTCGAACCAGCGGGTTCGCTGCGAGCCGCACCGGCCCTAGACGTGCCGAGGGACCGGAGGCAGATTGGGGGCATCCGTGGGTTACGACTGACCATCACCGGCGTCAACGCCAAGTTCAAGTACGGCGGCAACAAGACCGCGGAGCACCGCGCCGAGATCGCCGCTGCGCTACAGGCCCGCAACGGCCCTATGGATGCGACCGCCGTTCGACGCATCCTGGGCAGGCTCCCCGAACCGACTGAGACCTCCTGGGCAGGGCGGAGCGGACGGACTCGTGTCCCGGGGACCAACGAGCCGAGGACACCGCGATAGGCTCACCAGTCGCAGGCGCTTCGGCGCGTGCGAGGGGCAGTAGCTCAGCTGGTTAGAGCAGCGGACTCATAATCCGTCGGCCGTCGGTTCAAGTCCGACCTGCCCCACCGGTGTTTCCGCAGCTCAGAGACTTGCGATCCGTCTCCTGCCTCTCGAAATCATCCCTGAGCAGGGGCGTGTGGCACATTTGTGGCACATCAGGAACTTGAATCCGCCGGTCGCCGGGTCGAGCGGGACTTGCCCAGTCACGTCTGCGCAGGTCAAACGCATAGAGTCCGGCCTCATCCCGTCAGGAACTGTCCTATGACAAGAGCCGTGTGGCACATTCGTGGCACAAAGAGAGTGTGATCGTCCGGAACAACAACGGCGAGGAGAGCGGCAGGAGGTTGACCCGGTGTTCCTGAACAGCGTTGCCACTCGTCAGACCTGCAACAAGCTCCGCGTGCTCGGGCGCGTAAGATCTCAAGCGCTTCGAAGTCGGTCACACGGGGACGACCGGATTCGTTCAGCTCGTTAGCTGTGCTTGATGAGCTCCCACGAACGATGAGTCGCGGCCACCCGATCGAGTTCAGCGCGTTGATAGCCGACTCGACTCTCTTATCGAAGCGGGCGTCGTCGGTGTCCTGCGGTGCGCGGAACTGAGCCAAGAAGTCGGCGATTGCATCCAGTGGCAGCAAGTCCGGGTCATCCTGACTGTCCGTGTACGCGTGCAACTGACGCATATGCACCAGCAGGAGCGTGGCTTCGCGGGTCAGGGGCCGGTCGCGTCGCAGCATGACGGGCACGTCTTCCTTGTCACTTTGGCGTTTGAAGGCAACGTCGTAGTCGCGGTCGACGACGAGGTCGAGGAACAGGTCGGCCAGCCGGCTGCGGATCCGCGGCTCGTGGTCGAGCAGTGCCTCCCAGGCGGCCCGGTTACCGGTGCGGGTGATGAACCGGTTCGTCAGCAGCGCGGCAAGTGCGCGCCTAGCCGAGCCCGGAAGGGCCTCAAGGTCATCGACGCTGTCGCCAAAGGCCTGCTCGTCCATCCCCTCAGGGGCTTCCCCCGCGCGGTCGGACAAATCCTTGGAGCGCTCTGAGTCATCCAGGGTCACTTCGGTTGTTTCGGTCATGCCCTACTCCGGTTCTTGGGACGGTCCGGGATCGGTTCGTTGAAAGTGATCAGCGGCATTTCGATCAGGCGACGTGCCCCGCTCGGGGTCGTCAGTGGAATCTGTTCAGTGTTCCCGTCGTCGAGGTGCCCGTGGGCGATGCCGAGGTCGATCAAGGCCAGCACCACCACCAGGCGCTGACAGCGTTCATCAGTCGCGGCGAATACCTGTGCCGCTGTGACCGGCGCCCCGCCGCGGATCAGTGAGTTGATCGTGTTGGTGACCGCCTTGGTGCTCGTACCAGCGTGAACCAGCATGGCTTCTCGGTCCTCGGACGGTAGGCCAGTGGGCTTGGCCGTTTCGATCGGCGCGACCGGGCCCGAGGTGTCCGCCTTCCACAGCTGAGTCTAAGAGACGTCCCGGATCTCGAGTGGGCCGATGCCGAGCACGTCGGGCATTCCAACCCGGCCCGGGCGTTCGGCACACAAAGCACGTCCGGCCTCCAGTGCGTCATCGACCAGGGTTAGCAGGCGTTGATGGCGACCGCCGGACGAGCGGGTCAGGAAGCGACGAAACGACGCAGTCCACTTCACGTAAGTCGCTTGAACCGCGTGCTCCTCGGTCAGCAGCGTGGCCATCATCGAGCGCAGCGCACCGCGGTCCTTTTCCCCCAGCTGGCTGCGCGCGAAGTCCTGAGCGAGTACCTGGTCGACATCACGACGGATCGTGTCGGCCTGCTCTGAGACCAGCACCTCAGAGAAGCCACGGTAGGCCCGGCCCTCCGAGGTCTGGGCGAGCAGATCGTGCTGGTGCAGGTACTCCTCAACCATGGCTCCCTTGGTTGAGTCGGCGCTCGAGGCAGCGGAGGTGACCTCGTGGTGACGCTTTTCGACCATCGCGCACAGCTGGCGGAAGTCCGCGGGTAACGAAGCCATCAGCCCCATGACTTCCCCCAACTGCCGTGTCATCTCCTCAGTCGTCGCTCGGCGCACGTGCCCGGCCTCCACCTGTCGACGACGCTCCTGCAACTCCTCAATCTGCGCGTCGATGCGGGCAAGCTGCGCGCTGATATCGGGGTTGGTCATGTCGGCCAGACGCCCTTACCGCATCGGTGATACTGCCCAGCCGAGCCTCCGAGACGCTCGTGCCTGGCGTTACAAGATCGCGCACAATCCGAAGGGAACGTAACGACGACTCGCTCAGCTGGTACTGCAGTCGCCCGTCGTCCCGGGACCTGCTGCGCATCAGCCACTCCTGGCTGACCCACTTCCTGCAGTGTTCGGCAGCGGGGAGGTCTCCGGCGATCTCAGGGATCTCTTCGAGCGCATCGGCGACCTTTTGGTGGAACCAGTCAGCCGAGACGGGACCTCCAGCGAACTCCAGGTGCTCGGAGAACAACGGGAGCACCCATGGGGCGCTGTATGCCTTCACGAGCGCCAAGGCCGCCATGTTCAGGGCACGGCTTACAACCACTGCGTCTAGTGACTCATCGGCCACGTCTCCTCCTCTCAGGCCACGGCGTTGGATCTCTGCCAAGTCTGCATTCCACCACCGACAGGCGTTGCACACATGCTGAGAGAGCAGACATCTGGTCAGCCGGCCGACCAGCGTGAGCTCATGGGAGGTGAAGAGCATCCTTCTAGATCGGAATGGAACAGAGTTGCGGCCCACGCCTGGCTACCCCGTTTCGGCTGTTTCGGATAGACTCTCATGGAGGGAGAGTGATGGCTACCAAGAAGACCGCTAAGTCCGAAGCCAAACCGTCCGCACACCGCGCCGCGAAGACGGCAGTCTCCAGGTCCAAGTTGGCTGCGGTGGGCAGGACGAAGGCGCTCCCACGGAAGGCCGCCTCCGCGAAGGCGTCACCAACCACCCTGACGAAGGTCCATAAGCAAGCCGCGCGGAAGGGTCAGTCACCCACCGCTGCGAACCGGAGGGTGACCACAGCGCAGCCAGCAGCGCGGGTATCCGCCCAGCGTTCGCGCTTGCCGAGCGCGCGGTTGTCGCCTGTGAAGCTACCCGGACTCGACAACGCAATCAAAGAGCTCGAGAAGATGGTGTCCAGCGCAACCACTCTCACCGCCGGTAAGGGACGTACGAAGATCCTGATCGACGGCAACGCGTTGCTCGCAATCAGACAGGTCATCAGTGCCCTCACTTCCACCCCGGACAGCATCCTCATCGAGGACCAGCCCGACATCGAGCTAACCAGCCAAGAAGTGGCCGACATGCTCAATGTGTCGCGCCCGTACATAGTGAAACTAGCCCGCGAAGGCGAGCTGCCCCACAAGATGGTCGGCAACCGGCATCGGTTCTTGCTCTCTGCCGTTCAGGAGTACGAGAGAGGGCGTCGAGTCGAGCGCCATGAGGCGTTGGCGGCAATAGTGCCGGAAGCGGGCTACACCGCTGAGGACTTCTAGACAGTGCCAAGTTCGGGGGAACCGGTCCGCCCGGTGGCGGTGCTGGATGCATGCGTGCTGATCCCTGCTGCTCTTCGCGATCTGCTGCTCTCGTGTGCCGACGTCGGAGTGTTTCGGCCGGTCTGGCAGGAAGAGATCCTCAACGAAGTGAAGCGAAACGGGTCTCGTCTACTGGTCGAAAAAAATGGACTGACCGAGCCGGCCGCGCTCGCAGCAGTCGAATACATCCTCAGCAAGATGGCGGACGCATTCCCAGATGCGATCGCGGCGAGCTCTCTTTGGGTGCCACTCGTGCCGGATATGACATGTGACCTGAAAGACCGGCACGTGCTTGCGGTGGCTGTCGGCACGGCGGCCACCCACCTCGTCACCGACAACACGAGGGATTTCCCCGTCGCATCCCGGCCGCACGGAGTAGCCGTTGTCAAGCCGGACCGGTTCATGCGCGACCAGCTCGCGTCGAGCCCCGACCTGGTAGTCGAGGCCGTCGAGTCAATGTCACGCCGACTGAAGAAACCCAAACAAACGCCGGTTCAGCTCGCGGAGCTGATGACCCGTGGTCAACACCTACCCCGCTTCGGCGCCGAACTGCGCGACCTCCTGGCATAGTTGGCGAACACTGGCCCGCTCTTGGTGATCCTGTGGTGATCTATCCAGGCCCGGCAGCAGACCAAAAGCCTCGTAGGTCTTGTGGCACATTTGTGGCACACAAGAGTGAGAAACGCAGTTCAGCTGGGTCAGCCAGCGTCAACGAACCACGCACGAAACGGCCCATCACGAGCCTATTGTGCGGGCTCGCTTCGCACTCATAATCCGTCGGCCGTCGTTTCAAGTCCGACCTGCCCCACCGCTGTTTCCGCAGCTCAGAGACTTGCGATCCGTCTCCTGCCTCTCGAAATCATCCCTGAGCAGGGGCGTGTGGCACATTTGTGGCACATCACGAGGACTTGAATCCGCCGGTCGTGGCTCGAGCGGGACCTGTCCCACTCACGTCTGCACAGGTCAAACGCCCAAAACCGGTCTCGGTCCGTCGGGGGCCGTCTCCAGAGCAAGGTCCCGTGGCACATTTGTGGCACAGCGTGAGTGGGATAGATGGTGGGGAGGAGCCAAGGCCATACCCGGACGCGGCGGCCAGCAGAGCGACGGCCAGGGCGGTAATGGCTGATTGGCCGATCCGGCCGGCGGTGGCACCTTGGCTGCTGTCAAGGACGTAGTTGGCGTAGCCGTTGGCAGCAGCATCGGTGACGAGCACCGCGCAGCCGAGCGCCAGACTTCGCGGCGCTCCTCGACTAATGAGTACCTTCAGATCCGAGTGGGGGGCCGGTTTGGCTTCCCACCAGGGCGCTCCTTGATCGGCTCAACCGAGTGCTAGCATTGATAGCAACTTGGAGGTGGGGACTATGGCTGCTGTGACTGTCCGGAATCTGGACGATCAGGTGAAGGAGCGACTGCGCATGCGCGCCGCTGTCCATGGCAGATCGATGGAATCGGAGATCCGCGCCATTCTCGCCGAGGCGGTCAGTGGCCCCGGTGACACGGATGGACTCTTCGCCACCATGTTGGAACGCTTCGCCAGCATCGGCGGAATTGAGCTGGATCTTCCCGAACGGTCCACACCTGTTCGTGCACCAGATCTGTCTGCATGATCATCGTCGACACCAACGTCGTGTCAGAACTGATGAAGTCGTCGCCGTCTGAGCCCGTGATCGAGTGGGTGCGGGCCCGAACCGGCAGTGAGTTGTTCACAACGTCGATCACGCTCGCCGAGATCCTCTACGGCATCGCCCGGCTGCCCGATGGGCGCCGCAAGGAACTCCTGCGCACCACCGCAACAGAGGTGTTCGCCACCTTCGAGGATCAGGTGCTCCCCTTCGACTCCAGTGCGGCCACGCACTATGCAGATGTCGTCGGGGGCCGTGACCAAATCGGACTGCCGATCGACGGGTTCGATGCGCAGATCGCCTCCATCTGCCGCGCCCATGGCGCAGCTCTGGCCACGCGCAACCTGAAGGACTTTCGGCACACGGACGTCAACCTGATCGACCCGTGGCAACGCCCGTAGTAGTCGAAGGTCCAGTCTCGCCTGGCGATCGGCTTAGGGTGATCATCCGAGCCACACCCAAGTGCCCTCGGTGAGCATTGGGGACCAGTTGTGGTCAGTCCATGACGAGAACCAGCACTAGCAGCCGAGATGCTCTTGCGCATGCTCGGGTGACGCCACGCTCAGCGGCGGCGGTCGCCCACCGACCGTTGCCTCAGGTCGACTGACACCGGCGCCCCGCGCGCGGATGCTCCGAACGGTGACACGAAGCGCTCCGTGACCGTCGCCTCCGTCGTCGACGTCCTTTCACTCCGCTGCGGTCTGTCTCGGGGTGGCCTTGCGCGTGCGTGTCGTCGTGTGGCGCAGACGCGGTGGCCGGGAGGTTTCGGCGTCGAGAGTGGCCGCGAGGGCAAGTATCGCGCGGGCGTGCAGCGAGAACATCTCCACGAGGTCGACGGAGTCGCCCCCGATTTCGTGCGCGATGAACAGACCGTCGGCGCCGGCCAGCGGGCGAGTCGTTGTAGACCCGCACGGAGGGCGATCCCCTTCGACATCCCGACCGACGCAGAAGGCCCCAGAATGCTGGACGCTGTTCGTGACCAGATTCAGCGCGCCATGAACTGTATCCGTGAGGCTGCCAGGGCCCACCACGCGTCGGCCCGGCAGGGCACGGACGTCTCTGCCCAGCCGGAGCCGGGAGAGACCACTCCCGAATCTTCGCCGTAGCAGTCTCAGACCTCCGCAAGTAGGGAACGAGCTAACTGTTGAGATTTACGTCTAGGCGAGCTGGTAGGTCAGTGGCGGGGGTCGGTGGGCATGACCGTTGGTGTGGCGTTGAGTTCTTCGGTGAGGAGTTGGAGGGCGCGGGCGACTCGTGGGCTGTCGGGCCGGTCGAGGGTGATGGTGATCGCGTTGGTGGTGTAGGCGACGTGGCCGCCGAGGTGGAGCAGGTTGCGCAGGATCGCCCGGTACTGGTTGGGGTCGGCGAGGTAGGCGTTGAAGTGCTCGGCCAGCCATGCTTCGGCGTTGAACGCGAGCAGCCGCAGC
>CABDYS010000147.1_pt1 | contig 20496 bp, 30 predicted proteins | sample 3421621 | NCBI WGS metagenome assembly CABDYS01 (sample SAMEA5534338, study PRJEB31848) | metagenome | biome: tundra; feature: field; material: soil | place: USA | collected 2013-05 | depth 0.45 m | reverse complement strand
AATGACCACAGATCGGTTCCGCAAGGCTCAGAGATGAGAACCAGCGCGACGACAGGAGTTAGACAGTGATCCAGCAGGAGTCGAGACTGCGTGTCGCCGACAACACCGGTGCCAAGATGATCCTTTGCATCCGTGTTCTCGGTGGTTCCGGTCGTCGTTACGCCGGCATCGGCGACGTCATCGTCGCGGCCGTCAAGGACGCTATCCCCGGCGGCAACGTCAAGAAGGGTGAAGTCGTCAAGGCGGTCATTGTCCGGACGACCAAAGAACGTCGGCGCGCCGACGGTTCGTACATCAAGTTTGACGAGAACGCCGCCGTCATCCTCAAGGCCGACGGCGACCCGCGCGGAACCCGGATCTTCGGGCCCGTGGGCCGTGAGCTGCGCGAGAAGAAGTTCATGAAGATCATCTCGCTCGCCCCGGAGGTGCTGTAACCCATGGCCAAGATGAAGATCAAGAAGGGTGACCTCGTGCAGGTCACCAGCGGTCGTTCTCAGAAGAACGGCGGCGACCGAGGCAAGCAGGGCAAGGTCATCGCGGTGTACCCGGACACCCAGCGCGTGCTGGTCGAGGGAATCAACCAGATCACCAAGCACACCAAGACCGGCACCACGGGCCGCGGTGCGCGCACCGGTGGCATCGTCACCCAGGAAGCGCCCGTTCACGTGAGCAACGTGGCGATGGTGGACCCGGAGACCAAGAGCCCGACCCGCATCCGGACCCGTCTGGAGACGGTTGAGCGCGATGGACGCCAGAAGGTGACGCGCATTCGCGTTGCCGTGCGTTCCGGTAAGGACCTGTCATGACTGAGACCAAGACCGGCACGAGCACCCTTGAGACCGAAGCACCCGTGCCCGCCCCGCGGCTGAAGACCCGCTATGCGGACGAGATCAAGCCCGCTCTGGTCAAGGAGTTCGGCTTTGTCAACGCCATGCAGGTGCCTGGCGTCGTCAAGGTCATCGTGAACATGGGTGTGGGTGAGGCTGCGCGTGATGCCAAGCTCATCGACGGCGCGGTTCGTGACCTTTCGGCGATCACCGGGCAGAAGCCGGTCGTGACCAAGGCCCGCAAGTCCATCGCCCAGTTCAAGCTGCGTGAGGGCATGCCGATCGGCGCGCACACCACGCTGCGTGGTGACCGCATGTGGGAGTTCCTGGACCGTCTGGTCTCGGTAGCCCTGCCTCGCATCCGCGACTTCCGAGGCCTCTCGTCCAAGCAGTTCGATGGGCGCGGCAACTACACGTTCGGCCTGACCGAGCAGTCGATGTTCCATGAGATTGACCAGGACAAGATCGACCGCGTACGGGGCATGGACATCACCGTCGTCACCACGGCGGCCAATGACGACGAGGGACGCGCACTGTTGCGTCACCTCGGCTTCCCGTTCAAGGAGAACTGACCGTGGCCAAAACCGCGCTGATCAACAAGGCGAATGCCAAGCCGAAGTTCAAGGTCCGTGGCTACACCCGCTGTCAGCGGTGTGGTCGGCCCCATTCGGTCTACCGCAAGTTCGGCCTCTGCCGCATCTGTCTTCGGGAGATGGCCCACCGCGGCGAGCTCCCGGGCGTAACGAAGAGCAGCTGGTGACCCGTATCAACGAATACGCCGCAGGTCGGCCTGTTTCACAGGCTGAAACCCCGGTGAGGAAGGGCGGAGAAGCCCAATGACAATGTCAGACCCGATAGCGGATATGTTGACCCGCGTCCGGAACGCCAACTCGGCGCACCACGACGTGGTCGCCATGCCGTTCTCCAAGCTCAAGTCCCACATTGCCGAGATTCTGCAGGCCGAGGGTTACATCGCGGGCTGGCAGGTCGGAGAGGCCGAGGTCGGTCAGACGCTGACCATTGACCTGAAGTACGGCCCCAACCGCGAGCGTTCCATCGCTGGGGTGCGTCGGGTGTCGAAGCCTGGTCTGCGCGTCTACGCCAAGTCGACGGGCCTTCCCAAAGTCCTCGGCGGTCTCGGTGTGGCCATCATTTCCACGTCCTCCGGCTTGTTGACTGACAAGCAGGCGGCCAAAAAGGGTGTAGGCGGAGAAGTCCTCGCCTACGTCTGGTAACGGAAGAGGAGGAGTACTCATGTCCCGTATTGGACGACTTCCTGTCCCGGTGCCGTCAGGTGTCGACGTGTCCATCGATGGACAGGCCGTCACGGTCAAGGGCCCCAAGGGCCAGTTGCAGCATGTTGTTGCAGCGCCGATAACGGTGGCCCGATCTGTTGAGGGAACCGTCGAGGTCAAGCGCCCCAACGACGAGCGGCAGTCCCGCTCGCTGCACGGGCTGACCCGCACCCTCATCAACAACATGGTGCTCGGTGTCACCGAGGGCTACGAGAAGAAGCTGGAGATCCACGGCACTGGTTACCGCGTGGCGGTCAAGGGGCGCGACCTCGAGTTCGCCCTTGGCTACAGCCACTCGATCACCGTCAAGGCGCCCGAGGGCATCTCCTTCATCGTCGAGAACCCCACCCGCTTCGCGGTCCAGGGCATCGACAAACAGCTCGTCGGCGAGATCGCCGCGAACATTCGCAAGCTGCGCAAGCCCGACCCCTACAAGGGCAAGGGCGTTCGCTACGCAGGCGAGCAGATTCGCCGCAAGGTCGGAAAGGCCGGTAAGTAAGCCATGGCACTGATCATCAAGCGCGCCAAGAGCAAGAGCGCCGCGCGTGGTCGTCGTCACCTGCGCGTGCGCAAGAGGGTCAATGGCACCTCACTGCGCCCACGCCTGGTCGTGTCGCGTTCGAGTCGGCATGTCTTCGTGCAGATCGTCGACGACTCGCTGGGTACAACGGTGGCCTCGGCCTCGACCATGGAACCTGACCTGCGTTCCTTCGCCGGTGACAAGACCGCCAAGGCACGCAAGGTTGGCGAGCTGCTCGCTGAGCGGGCCAAGAGCGCCGGCGTCGAAGCCGTCGTCTTTGACCGCGGTGGCAACCGTTACCACGGCCGTGTCGCTGCGCTCGCTGACGGTGCGCGCGAGGGCGGTCTGTCCCTGTGATGCACGAGCTGCCCGAGATTTCTGAGAAGAGGAACGCCTGATGCCCGGACCCCAGCGTCGAGGAACCGGAGTCGGTGCCGGTGCCGGCGCCGCCAGCGGTGCAAGCGGCGGCGAGCGCAGTGACCGGCGCGGCGGAGGTCGCGACCGCGACAACCGCGGCCGAGACAACGCGCCTGACAAGAACGCCTTCGTAGAACGCGTCGTGACCATCAACCGAGTCTCCAAGGTCGTCAAGGGTGGTCGTCGCTTCAGCTTCACCGCGCTCGTCGTGGTCGGCGATGGCGACGGCACCGTGGGCGTCGGCTACGGCAAGGCCAAGGAGGTGCCCGCGGCTATCGCCAAGGGTGTCGAGGAGGCCAAGAAGGAGTTCTTCAAGGTCCCGCGCATCCAGGGCACCATTCCGCACCCGGTCCAGGGTGAGGCTGCAGCAGGGGTCGTCCTGCTGCGTCCGGCCGCTCCTGGTACCGGCGTCATCGCCGGTGGCCCGGTGCGTGCCGTGCTCGAGTGCGCGGGGATCAAGGACGTGCTGTCCAAGTCCCTGGGCTCGGACAACGCCATCAACGTGGTCCACGCGACAGTCGCGGCACTGCGCGGCCTGGAGCGTCCCGAAGAGGTTGCCGCACGCCGCGGGCTGCCCCTGGAGCATGTCGCTCCGGCGGCCATGTTGCGCGCTCGCGCTGCGGGAACCGGTGCATGATGGCGCACTTGAAGGTAACCCAGACCCGTTCCGGGATCGGCGGGCTGCAGAACCAGCGTGACACGCTGCGCTCGCTCGGTCTGAAGCACATTGGCGACGTGGTCGTCAAGGCGGACCGCCCCGAGATCCGCGGGATGGTTCACACGGTCAGCCACCTGGTTGCCGTCGAGGAGGTTGACTGATCATGGCCAAAGAAACGTCCGCGCTGAAGATTCACCACCTTCGCCCGGCCCCCGGTGCCAAGACCGCCAAGACCCGTGTGGGTCGCGGTCAGGGCAGCAAGGGCAAGACTGCCGGCCGCGGTACCAAGGGCACGAAGGCCCGTTACCAGGTTCCGGAGAGCTTCGAGGGTGGACAGATGCCGATGCACATGCGGCTTCCGAAGCTGCGTGGCTTCAAGAACCCGTTCCGCAAGGAATACCAGGTCGTAAACCTTGACCGCATCTCGTTGTTGTTCCCTGAGGGCGGCGATGTGACGATTCAGGACTTGGTGGCCAAGGGCGCCGTACGCGATGGCGAGCTCGTCAAGGTGCTGGGCACCGGCGAGATCACCGTCAAAGTAGCCGTCTCTGCGCACAAGTTCTCGGTAACCGCCAAGGACAAGATCGAGGCTGCCGGTGGTACTGCCACCACCGTCTGATCAACTAGTGCTCTATCGATAGCGCCCCGGCGCCCGGGCTCCCGGGCCCGGGGTGTTATCGTCCGTCGGACTGCTTTTGTGGCGACACGAGGTCCCCGGACCAACCAGGAGGATCAGTGCTCAAGGCTTTCATGCGGGCGTTCAAGACGCCGGACCTGCGCAAGAAGCTGCTGTTCACGCTTGCGATCATCTCGATCTTCCGTTTGGGCTCGCACATCCCCACGCCGGGCGTGAGCTACGTGGACATCCAGAAGTGCCAGCCCGCGCCGGGTACGAGCACTGGCTTCATGGGGTTGGCGAACCTGTTCAGCGGCGGCGCGCTCCTGCAGCTGTCGGTGTTCGCGCTGGGGATCATGCCGTACATCACCGCGAGCATCATCATCCAGCTGCTCGTGGTGGTGATTCCTCGCTTCGAGACCCTCAAGGAAGAAGGACAGTCCGGCACCGCGAAACTGACCCAGTACACGCGGTACCTGACCATCGGTCTGGCGATCCTGCAGTCCTCCACACTGGTCACCGCCGCGCGCAACCCGTCGAGCCTGTTTGGCCAGGGGTGCACGAGCATCATGCCGGACAAGAGCCTGGGCACGATTCTGATGATGGTCCTGACAATGACCGCCGGCACCGGCGTGATCATGTGGATGGGCGAGCTGATCACCGACCGCGGCATCGGCAATGGCATGTCGCTGCTGATCTTCACCTCGATCGCGGCGCGCTTCCCCGACTCCCTGATGGCCATCCATACCCAGAGCGGTCGATGGGACACGTTCATCATCGTCATCCTCATCGGGTTCCTGGTGATCGCGCTGGTGGTGTTCGTCGAACAGTCACAACGCCGCATACCCGTGCAGTACGCCAAACGGATGATCGGACGCCGGATGTACGGCGGCACGAGTACGTACATCCCACTGAAGGTCAACATGGCCGGGGTGATACCGGTCATCTTCGCGTCCTCGATGCTGGCCCTGCCGGGAGTCATCGCGCAGTTCAACCAGGGCACAGCGCGCCCACCGTGGTGGGTGAACTTCATCCAGCAGTACCTCACGCGCGGTGACCACCCGATCTACATGGCCTGCTACGTGGGGCTGATCGTCTTCTTCACGTTCTTCTACGTCTCCATCACGTTCAACCCCGTTGAGGTCGCGGACAACATGAAGAAGTACGGCGGTTTCATCCCTGGTATTCGCGCCGGGCGACCCACCGCTGAGTACCTCGCCTACGTCCTGAACCGGATCACGGTGCCGGGGGCCATCTATCTGGCCGTGATCTCGCTCATCCCGCTGATCGCGCTGATCCTGGTCGGCGCCGACCAGAACTTCCCGTTCGGTGGCACGTCCATCCTGATCGTCGTGAGCGTCGGCCTGGACACGGTCAAGCAGATCGAGTCCCAGCTGCAGCAGCGGCACTACGAAGGGTTCCTCCGTTGACCCGTCTGATCATCTTTGGTGCACCCGGTGCCGGCAAGGGCACTCAGGCAACACGCATTGCGCAGAGCCTTGGCATCCCGGCCATCTCAACCGGCGACATCTTCCGCTTCAACATCAAGAACGAGACGGCGCTGGGCCTGCAGGTCAAGGACATCCTCGCCTCGGGCGCCTATGTGCCCGACGAGGTCACCAACGCCATCGTGCGTGACCGCCTCGACCAACCGGATGCCACCGCAGGGTTCCTGCTCGATGGCTACCCTCGCACCAAGGCCCAGGTCACCGAGCTGGATGACATGCTGGCCGCTCAGGGGACGTCGCTGGATGCCGTACTTGAGCTGACCGTCGACACCGATGAGGTGGTCAGGCGTCTACTCAACCGCGCTGAGGTCGATGGCCGCGCCGATGACACCGAAGATGTCATCCGGCACAGGCTGACGGTCTACGACGAGGAGACGGCGCCTCTTGCGGCCCTGTACCGTCAGCGCGGCCTCCTGCACCAGGTTGACGGCATGGGCGAGATGGATGAGGTCGCCAGCCGCATCCAAGCGGTCCTCGCGGCCTTCCAGAGCTGAGGGGACCCGGTGTTCGGTCGTAAGGGCCTCGACGTCAAGACCCCCGATCAGATTCGCAAGATGCGGGTGGCGGGGGTGGTGGTGGCCGAGACGCTGGAGCTCATGCGCGGCCAGGCAAACGATGGGATGAGCACCGGTGACCTTGACAGGACCGCCGAGGAGTACATCCGAAGCAGGGGCGCGACGCCCTCGTTTCTTGGGTACCACGGCTTCACCGGCAGCCTGTGTGTCAGCGTCAACGAAGAGGTGGTCCACGGAATACCGGGATCGCGGACCTTGTGCCAAGGCGACCTTGTGTCGATCGACTGTGGCGCGATCGTGGACGGCTGGCATGGCGACGCGGCGATCTCGCTGATCGTCGGTGGGCGTGAGGCCGGGTCTGACCGTGACCTAGCCCTGATGGACGCCACCCAGGCCTCGATGTGGGCCGGAATCGCCGCGCTGGCCGTGGGCGCTCCGCTGTACGAAGTGGGCGGGGCTGTGGAGGACTGCATTGTGGACGCCACTGGTGCCGACGGCCTCACCTACGGGATCGTTGAGGACTACGTAGGTCACGGCATAGGCACCGAGATGCACCAGGACCCGCAGGTGCCCAACTATCGTGTCCGGGACCGTGGTCCGATTGTGAGGTCCGGGGTCACCGTGGCCATTGAGCCGATGATCACTTTGGGCTCTGCGGAGACCGATGTCCTGCCGGATGAATGGACCGTGGTGACCCGCGACGGCTCGCGGGCCGCCCACTGGGAGCACTCCGTGGCTGTCACTGATGCCGGAATCTGGGTGCTGACCGCGCTGGACGGTGGCCGGGAGCGGCTGGGAGCCCTTGGCGCGGTGTACGCCCCGTTGGCTTGACCTGCCTGGGCGACGACACGACGATGTCCACCACGATTTCACTCACTCTGGGGTCATGACGTAGTCTTGTGCGGCGGCTCATGAGCATCTTGTTCCTGCACACCCCCGCGGCTGGTTGTGGTGGTGCAGGTCGTCGTCACACGTGCGCCAGGCAATAGGAAACACCTGTAGGACACCCGTCACGCCCAACAAGGGTGTGACCGTTCATGGAATGCGGAGGACATGGCGAAGAAGGACGGTGTCATCGAGATCGAGGGCGTGATCGTGGAGGCTCTGCCGAACGCTATGTTCCGTGTGGAGCTCACCAACGGCCACAAGGTCCTCGCTCATATTTCGGGCAAGATGCGTCAGCACTACATCCGGATCCTCCCTGAGGACCGTGTGGTGGTGGAGCTCAGTCCGTATGACCTGACGCGCGGCCGCATCGTCTTCCGTTACCGCTGAACGTCTGGGCGCGGTCTGTGGACCGGGTCCAAAAGGGATTCAAAGTCCACAGATGTAACCACTCCGACTGGCTTTTCACGAACGGCTCGCACCCGCGGACCGCTCACGAAGAGCCCGATCAAGACAGCAGGCAGATGAAGGTTCATCCGAGCGTCAAGAAGATCTGCGACAAGTGCAAGGTGATTCGCCGTCATGGCCGGGTCATGGTGATCTGCGAGAACCTGCGTCACAAGCAGCGTCAGGGCTGATCCACCAGCACGAGTCGCGCGTTTCTTGACGGCACGCGAAAATAGTACGAAAGCAGCACCCGGCCCCTGTGGGCCGAGCCGCCCAGGCGGTTCCAGCACAGGACGTCACCCCCGGCAGGAGGCTGGGGACTCGAGAGCACAGCACAGTTACCGCTTCTCGAGAACGGTGTTGCTTCAGACCTCCGCAATGATCAGGAGAACCGCACAAGATGGCACGTCTTGTTGGTGTCGACCTCCCGCGCGAAAAGCGCATCGAGATCGCACTTACCTATGTATTCGGCGTGGGTCGCACCCGCGCGCAGCAGGCACTGGCCGAGACGGGCATCAGCCCCGACACTCGTGTCAAGGACCTTGGTGACGAGGAGCTGGTCAAGCTCCGCGACTACCTGTCAGGCAACTTCAAGATCGAGGGTGACCTCCGTCGTGAGGTGGCCGCCGACATCCGCCGCAAGGTTGAGATCGGCAGCTACCAGGGCATCCGTCACCGTCGCGGTCTTCCAGTTCGCGGTCAGCGCACCAAGACCAACGCGCGTACCCGCAAGGGCCCCAAGCGCACCGTCGCCGGCAAGAAGAGGGCTGCCAAGTAGTCCCATTCGATCATCACGATCAACCAGTGATCCGCGAGCGATCGAGTTCGGACCACTTACCCGCTTTTCTATTGTCTAAGTAGGAGAAACCAGCCAATGCCTCCGAAGAGCCGTACGGCTGCGGGCGCCAAGAAGGTGCGCCGCAAGGAGAAGAAGAACATTGCCCATGGGCATGCTCACATCAAGAGCACGTTCAACAACACCATCGTGTCCATCACCGATCCCGGCGGTGCCGTGATCGCGTGGGCGTCAGCCGGCCAGGTCGGCTTCAAGGGTTCGCGCAAGTCGACCCCGTTCGCTGCGCAGATGGCCGCTGAGGCCGCCGCGCGGCGGGCTATGGAGCACGGCATGCGCAAGGTTGATGTCTTCGTCAAGGGACCGGGTTCCGGTCGCGAGACCGCAATCCGCTCACTGACCGCTACCGGCCTTGAGGTCGGTGCGATCAGTGACGTGACCCCAACGCCGCACAACGGCGTCCGCCCGTCCAAGCGTCGCCGCGTCTGACCACGCGCAGCAAGAGGAGATAGAGACTTATGGCGCGTTATACCGGTGCTGACTGCAGGCGCTGCCGTCGCGAGAAGACCAAGCTGTACCTCAAGGGGGCCAAGTGCGACTCCCCGAAGTGCCCGATCGAGCTTCGCCCGTACCCACCGGGCGTGCACGGCCGTGCCCGGACCAAGGACAGCGAGTACCTGCTTCAGATGCGTGAGAAGCAGAAGGCCGCCCGCATCTATGGCGTCCTGGAGAAGCAGTTCCGCGGTTACTTCAAGGAGGCGCACCGTCGCCCCGGCAAGACCGGCGAGAACCTGCTGCGCATCCTGGAGACCCGGCTGGACAACGTCGTGTACCGGGCGGGCTTCGCCGCCTCCCGCGACATGGCTCGCCAGCTGGTACGTCACGGCCACTTCGTGGTCAACGGACACAAGGTGGACATCCCCAGTTTCCGGGTGTCCGAGCACGACATCATCGAGGTTCGTGGCAAGTCCGTAGAGATGACACCGTTCGTTGTCGCTCGCGCACAGGCCGGCGAGCGCTCCGTGCCGGCCTGGATTGAAGCCATCCCGACGCAGATGCGCATCCTGATTCACTCCCTGCCCGCGCGTCAGGTCATCGACACGCAGGTCCAGGAGCAGCTGATCGTCGAGCTCTACTCGAAGAGCTGAGCACCCGTATGCTGGGTGGCTGGGAAGCCAGCCGCCCGGCAAACGGAGTTTGACAGGATCGTCTGCACGGACAGAGGTGCGACGGTCGCGGGAGTCGTGTCCCGCGCCATCACGAGGCGTCAAATAGCGGTCGCCCGTGGGAAGGAAAGAAACAGTGCTGATTGCACAGCGCCCCACCCTGAGCGAAGACGTCGTCACCGACGCCCGCTCCCGGTTCGTCATTGAGCCGCTCGAACCCGGCTTCGGCTACACCCTCGGCAACTCCCTGCGTCGCACCTTGCTCTCGAGCATCCCGGGTGCGGCCGTGACGAGCCTGCGCGTGGACGGCGTGCTACACGAGTTCTCCACGATCCCCGGTGTCAAGGAAGACATCACCGAGATCATCCTCAACATCAAGGGCCTGGTTGTCTCCAGCGAGCACGACGAGCCTGTCGTGATGTACCTGCGCAAGCAGGGTCCGGGTGCGGTCACCGCCGCCGACATCGCGCCGCCGGCTGGGGTCGAGGTGCACAACTCCGACCTGCACATCGCCACGCTGAACGGCAAGGGCAAGGTTGAGATGGAGCTGACCGTCGAACGCGGTCGTGGCTACGTCTCCGCCCAGCAGAACAAGTCCGGTGACGCCGAGATCGGTCGCATCCCGATCGACTCGATCTACTCCCCTGTGCTGGCCGTGACCTACAAGGTCGAGGCCACGCGAGTCGAGCAGCGGACCGACTTCGACAAGCTCATCGTCGACGTCGAGACGAAGAGCTCCATGGCTCCCCGTGACGCCATGGCGTCCGCCGGCAAGACCCTGGTCGAGCTCTTCGGCCTGGCCCGCGAGCTCAACGTCGAGGCCGAGGGCATTGACATGGGCCCCTCGCCGACAGATGCGGCGCTGGCCGCTGATCTCGCTCTGCCGATCGAGGACCTCGACCTGACCGTCCGGTCCTACAACTGCCTCAAGCGTGAGGGCATCCACACCGTGGGCGAGCTTCTCGGACGCAGCGAGGCGGATCTGCTCGACATCCGCAACTTCGGTGCGAAGTCGATCGACGAGGTGAAGGCCAAGCTCGTGGGCATGGGTCTGCAGCTCAAGGACAGTCCGCCCGGGTTCGACCCGAGCGCAATCGTCGACCGCTATGACGACGACGTAGAAGACGACTCGGCGTTCGCCGAAGACGAGCAGTACTGACCGTTTGATTTGTGTGACTGGACCGCCGAACGCGGAACGGTCAGAGACCTACAGGAGAACCACACATGCCCACGCCAACTAAGGGCCCCCGTCTCGGCGGCGGTCCGGCCCACGAGCGGCTGATCCTGGCCAACTTGGCCACCTCTCTATTCGAGCACGACCAGATCACGACCACAGCGGCCAAGGCCAAACGCCTGCGTCCCCTGGCCGAGCGTCTGGTCACCTTCGCCAAGCGCGGCGACCTGCACGCTCGTCGCCGCGTCCTCACGGTCGTGCGTGACAAGGGCGTCGTGCACCGTCTCTTCACCGAGATCGCGCCCGACATGGCCGAGCGTCAGGGTGGCTACACGCGCATCACCAAGATCGGGAACCGCAAGGGCGATAACGCCCCCATGGCCGTGATCGAGCTGGTGCGTGAACCGCTTTCGCCGAAGAAGGCCGCTGTCGCCGAAGCCGAGGCTGCAACCAAGCGTTCAGCCAAGACCAAGAAGTCCGCCGCCGCTGTCGAGACTGACACTGTCGAGACTGACGCGGTTGTGGACGACACGGTTGTGGACGACGTGGCTGTGGACGACACCGCCGCCGACGACACCGCTGTTGCTCCGGCAGACAAAGCCGACGAGAAGGCCTGACTCGGATCTTCTGACCGGACAGGGCGTTCGCTAGCCTGCCAATATGATCGACAACGAGCCCGCTGCCCCTCTGGGAGGTGGCGGGCTCGCGCCTTCCGTGCGCATCCGGCTCGACTTCGGGTATGAGGGGACGGCGTTCGCGGGCTGGGCGATGCAGCCCGGAAAACGGACAGTGGAGACAGAGCTCTCAACCGCACTGACCTTGATCCTTCGGGCCTCAAGACCGGTGCGCCTCGTGGTGGCTGGACGCACCGACGCGGGGGTCCATGCCCGTGGTGCGGTGGCCCACGCAGACGTTGACCCGGCCGGATGGGCGCTGTTGCCCGGGCGATCCACCCGCTCCCCAGCTGAGTCGGCACTGGCTCGTCTGAATGGCGTGCTGCCGGCCGATGTGGTCATCCACCGTGTCTCGGTGGCACCAGAGGGCTTCAACGCCCGGTTCTCGGCCAGTCAGCGTCGTTATCTCTATCGCATCTGCGACCAGCCACAGCGGCTGGACCCCCTACGACGAAGAGACACGTTGGTCCACCGGCGACCCTTGGAAGTTGCGTCCATGCATGCAGCCAGCCAGCAGCTACTGGGGCTGCGGGACTTTGCCGCATTCGCCAAGAGGCGCGATGGCGCGACGACGATTCGTACTCTGCTCGACTTCTCCTGGCTTCGAGCCGGTGACGGTGTGCTCGAGGCGAGGGTGGTGGCGGATGCGTTCTGTCGCTCGATGGTGCGCGCACTGGTAGGGGCTGTGATCCCGGTGGGGGAGGGACGTCAACCGGTCGAGTGGCCGGCCGGGGTTCTCGACGCGGGACGGCGGCACCCGGGTGTGGTCGTAGTACCGGCACACGGGCTGAGTCTTGAGGAGGTCACCTACCCGCCCGATGTGGAGGTAGGCGGTCGCGCGGCAGCGGCGCGTTTTAGACGGGTCCTTGATCGGGACTGACCCGTCTGGCGCGTGGGCCTGCTACCGGCTTTACCTGGCTTTGGCCTGGTACAGGAGATAGAAGATGGTGATCGCCGAGAGCGTCGCCACTACCGCGGCAACGATCTTGACCGCGCTGTATGGCCGTTCGCCGATAACCTCGCCGGTGTTGGCGTTCACGAAGACATGAAAGGTTTTGGCCCCGGCAATGTAGGTGGCGATCCACCGGGGCAGCAGGAGTATCCGGAACAGAATGTCGGCGTCGGCAGTGTTCAGCTCGTCAACCCGCTGTTCGTCACCACCGATGTCGGCACGGCAGTCCTCCCGGATCGCCGAGGCCATGTCCTGCTTGGCGGATACGAAGCCGGCGCCGGCGTCGATGTCGTACCGGGGTGAGTCGAAACCGGCGAGATACCGTCTGCTGGCAGCCGGCGGCACCGACCCGGCGCCGGAGCACGAGCCCGTCGGCGATCTCCAGCCCTCGCCCGTGGAGCATTCGGGCATCGCCCGCCTGGGCTCGCGGGTGCGTCCCGGCTGGTTCGCCCAGACCCATCAGCACCCCGCGCTGCTGGGGCGCACCCTCCTGGAGGTCCTGCACCGGGGCGACGAGCATCGCGCCGGCAAACCTCGGGAGGAAGCCGCCAGGGCCCTGGACCGATATGAGCTTGCCCGCGCCTGCGAACAGACCTTCGAGTCCCTGTCCGGTGGACAGCAGGCACGGTTCCAGATCTTGCTGCTCGAGCTCAGCGGCGCCACCCTCCTGTTGCTCGACGAACCCACCGACAACCTGGACCTGCAGTCCGCGGAGGCGTTGGAGGAAGGGCTCGAGGCCTTCGACGGCACCGTGGTCGCCGTGACGCACGACCGCTGGTTCGCCAAGGGGTTCGACCGCTTCCTGGTCTTCGGCCAGGATGGCTCGGTCTTTGCCTCTGATGAGCCGGTGTGGGACGAAGGTCGAGTCAGGCGACGACGTTGACCGTCACGGGGTCATCCGGGGGTGTTGACCCGTTGCTTGCGGGCGGCCAACCCGCCGGCGATGGTCGCCGCAGCGATGGTGACCAGGGCCCCCAGGATCAGGGCTGCTGATTCGCCCGGTTGCAGCACCTTCAGGCTCGTGCCCAGAGTCGCCGCGGCGACCGGGACACCGAGCTGTGCGGCCGCCAGCGAACTGAGGTTCAAGGGCTGTCCGGCGAGTCTGGTCAGGGAGTGGCTCAGCAGTGCCCCCGCTCCGAGCAGCAGTCCCAGAAGGATCAGCGTGGGTCGGGTCCCGAGTGCTCGAAGGTCCAGTGACGCACCCAGCCAGACGAAGAACAAGGGGGCAAAGAAGCCCTCGGTCACCGCGAACAGCTGTCGCGCAAGGCGTCGTGGTTCTCCGACGGCAGCCACCGCGAGCCCGAAGACAAAGCCGGCAAGCATGACCGACACGTGTGATCGGCCGGCGACGGCGGCGAGCGAGAACAGGATCATCAGGCTTATCCGCAGCTCCAGGGCGAAGTGTCGTTCCTCGGATACGTGGTGGAGTCGGTGGCGATATCCCTTGCGTTCCAGGAAGGACAGGGCGCCGAAGAGTACGACGCCGCCAAGGATGATGGTCAACGCCCCCAGGCCGGCACGGCCCACGTGTCCGGGGTCGATGGCCAGGGGAAGGGCCACGATGCAAGCGGCGTCGGCGATCGCGACCTGTGGGAGCAGATGAAGAACGTGGTCGCCGTGCAGCTCCAGTGAGTCGATGATGGGCAGGATCAGCGCAGCCGAGGACGAAGCCATCAGCACGGCATACAGCGCAGCGTGACCCGTCCCGAAGGTTGAGGCAAGAAGGACCCCGAGAACCGCAGATCCTGCCCCTACCAGCACGGCACGGGCCGTGCCCCGGCCCAGGCTCTCCTGGAGGCTGGGATCACGAATTGGCACGTGAGTGCCGGCAACGAACATCACCAGCCCGAATCCGACCTCCGCAAAGAAGGAGAACGTCGGATCGGAGGCGTTAAGGTAACCAACCCCCGTCCTGCCCAGGATGATCCCCACCAAGAGCTCACCGATGACCACCGGCACGTGCCAGCCCTGGGGGTAAGCCAGGATCGGGCCGACGAGACCGGCCAGGGCGATGACTGCCAGCATGGCGAAGTCCACGGGCACCTCCTCCTCGAGGATGCGCCCCGGCGGCGGGGCACGTTGCTACAAGCATGGTGCTACGGCTCCGAGCATGTCGCTAGGCCACACGCATGTCACTGCAAGCACGTTCTTCGGGCGCTACATAGGTCGCAGCGGTCTCCGCGTCGCTCGTTTGGGGTGCCAGCGCGGCGGCTCGCGCTGTGATGGCGGCCAAGAATCTCGGGGCCTGGGCCAACCCGGCGCTCAAGCCGTCGGCTGCGCAGGTGCACTCGGCGTCGGCTCAGACCCCGGACCTGCTCAAGGTGTGCTTCTCCTTGCCCCTGTTCCGACTCGGTACGGCGGATGCCATCAACGCCAAGCTCACCCTCCCCGTAGCCGGGAGTGTGGATGCCCATCGGGGCGTGGTCGTGATGCGGGGGGACGACACGGTTGGCGCCGACGTCGACGATGCCCTCAAGGCTGTGGTCGTGGTGTTCACCGGCTCGCCTGCTGCGGCGGACCAGAAGCTGCCCGGTTTGAGCGGCGTCTGGCCTGGCGCTCTGGCCCGTCCAGACCGCGGGTGCGGACGCCGGGGTCAAGACGTCTTGGTGGGACCGTGCGACCGCGACACTGAGCGTGCCTGCCAGAACGGTGGCGGTGTTCGTCCAACGCTGAGGCGAAGGGCCCCAGGTCGGACAGTCCCCGAGGGTGCGTTCAATCCCTGCGGGGACTGTCGACCGGCAGGGGGCAGAGGTAGACAGAGACCCGTTTGGCATCGGGATTGCCCGCTCCGACCCGGCGGTAGCGCTCCAGGACCTCGGCCAGGTCGCTGCGCAACGCCAAGAGCTGTCCGGCTGTGACCTGCACCAGATGGTCCGAAAGGCCGACCTGCTCGCGCCAGTCGGCGGGCCACCGGTCCTGGGTGTCCAGCCACTGCTCGGCCCGGTCGGTGAACAGGTTCAGATAGTCGCGGGCGAGCCAGGTCACCGCGGCCTGCGCGTCAGGGTTGTCGGTGTCGCCGCTGGGCCCCTCATCCCGAGGGCGTGACTCGGTGCTAGCGCTCCAGAGTCGCCGCCGCCCGCTTCCCTGCCCGTGGTCGATGACCAGAGACACCTGGGCAAGCTTGCGCAGGTGGTAGCTCGTGGCCCCGCTGTTGGTGTGCAGAACGGCCGCCAGTGTCGTTGCCGTGGCGGGGCCACTGACTCGCAACTCGTCCAGCAGACGCGAACGCATCGGGTGTGCGAGCATGGCCAGGGCTCTGCGGTCGAGGTGGACCGCGGGAACCGGGGGATTGCGCATGTATGCACAATAATCATGCACACTTCTTTTGCACAAGTTCACTGCGGACGCCGAGAGCGGCTCGAATCGTGCTCAGAGCAGCCTGTGGGCGCTGATTATGCGGTGCGCCTGGACGCCGGTATCGTTATACCTCGTTGTGCGAACTGCGACCTGTTGGTCGTGAGCCTCGAGCTGAGGGGTCCCGATCACTGGGTCCCGATCACTTGAAGACGCGCACCACATAATCGCTTGAGAATACAGTCGCTGAGAAATCACGAGCGCCGTGAAATCACGAGAGAACGAGGCTTAATCCGTGCGTACGTACACCCCAAAGCCCGGCGAGGTTGAGCGCCAGTGGCTCGTCATCGACGCCACTGACGTCGTCCTGGGTCGTCTGGCCAGCCAGACCGCCATCCTCCTGCGGGGCAAGCACAAGCCGACCTACGCCCCGCACGTTGACGGTGGTGACTTCGTCATCATCATCAATGCCGACAAGGTTGCCCTGACCGGCAGCAAGCTGGTGCAGAAGAAGGCCTACCACCACTCGGGCTTCCCGGGCGGTCTCAAGGCGACCTCCTACCAGGATCTGCTGGCCAAGCAGCCCGCAAAGGCTGTCGAGAAGGCCGTTCGCGGCATGCTTCCCAAGGGCACCCTGGCTCGCCAGCAGCTGACCAAGCTGAAGGTCTACGCCGGAGATGTTCACCCGCACCAGTCGCAGAAGCCGGTGCCGTTCGAGATCTCACAGGTCGCGCAGTAGTACCTCGGCCCGGCAGGGCCGAATCCACTTGAGTACAGGCTGAATCATGAGAACAGACAGAGCTAACGAGGAGAACCGTGGCTGACACCACTTCCGCCGTCGAGACAGAAGATGTCCAGGGCGAAGAGCAAGAGCTCACCGAGTACACCAGCGAGTCCGAGACCCCGGTGGTCGAGGCCCGCAAGCCGGCGGCTTCTGGCCCCGGTGCCGCGACCGGACGTCGCAAGCAGGCCATCGCCCGCGTGCGCATCGTTCCTGGCAGCGGTCAGTGGAAGATCAACAACCGCACCCTGGACGAGTACTTCCCGAACAAGGTGCACCAGCAGATCGTCAACGAGCCCTTCAAGGTGCTCGAGCTCGATGGCTCCTACGACGTGCTCGTTCGGGTGCATGGCGGAGGCCCCTCCGGCCAGGCCGGCGCGGTGCGTCTGGGCGTTGCCCGTTCGCTGAACGGTGTTGACGAGGAGCTGAACCGTCCCGCACTGAAGAAGGCCGGCTTCCTGACCCGGGACGCTCGCGTCCCTGAGCGTAAGAAGGCCGGTCTGAAGAAGGCCCGCAAGGCGCCTCAGTACAGCAAGCGCTGAGCGACGTCATCCGCCAGTGGCGGCTTCGAATCGGGCTACGGCTGGGCTTCGAGGCCGCTACTGCTGTGTCGGGGGGCACGGGCACGTGGTCTCTCCAGACGATGCTCGCGACGTGCATCCCCGTGCCGGGTGCTGACCGGCTTACGTTCAACTGACCGAAAGGCTCACCCCATATGGCTGCTCGACTCTTTGGCACCGATGGCGTTCGTGGTCTTGCCAACAAGGAGCTGACCGCCGAGCTCGCGCTCGACCTGTCAGTGGCTGCCGCCCACGTGCTGGGTGAGGTCGGCGCCTTCAAAGGTCATCGACCGCAGGCGATCGTGGGCCGGGACCCTCGTGCTTCGGGGGAGTTCCTGACCGCGGCGACCATCGCGGGGTTGGCATCTGCAGGGGTCGACGTCCTGGATGCGGGTGTGATGCCGACTCCGGCCATCGCGTTTCTGATTGCCGACAGTGGTGCCGACCTGGGTGTCATGCTCTCGGCATCTCACAACGCGATGCCTGACAACGGCATCAAGTTCTTCGCGCGGGGCGGACACAAGCTGGCCGATGAGCTCGAGGACGCGATCGAGGCGCGACTGAACGAGCACTGGGATCGTCCCACCGGATCGGACGTGGGCCGGGTGCGCCCACTGGTCGATGGCCCTGCCCGGTACATCTCACATCTGCTCGCCGCTCTTCCCCACCGTCTGGACGGTATGCACGTGGTGATGGATGCCGCCCACGGCGCTGCCAGCGTGGTTGGCCCAGAGGCCTTCCGCCAGGCTGGTGCCACAGTGACGGTCATCGGCTGCGAGCCCGACGGTCTGAACATCAACGACGGTTATGGCTCCACGCACCTGGAGAAGCTCCAGAAGGCTGTCGTCGAGGCTGGAGCGGACTGTGGCATCGCCCTGGACGGCGACGCTGACCGTTGCCTCGCTGTGGACGCTCAGGGCGCGGATGTTGACGGGGACCAGATCATGGCGATCCTGTCGCTGGCCATGCGCGAGCGAGGCGTGCTCGCCCACGACACACTGGTCGCCACCGTCATGAGCAATCTGGGCATGCTCCAGGCGCTCGAACATGAGGGCGTTGCAGTCCGGCAGACCGCGGTTGGTGATCGATACGTCCTGGAGGAGATGAAGGCGGGCACGTTCTCACTGGGCGGCGAGCAGTCCGGGCACGTCATCTTCCTGGACCACGGAACAACAGGTGATGGCACGATGACCGGGCTGATGCTCGTCTCCCGCGTTGCCCAGACCGGCCGTACGTTGGAGGACCTGGCTGCTGTGATGAAGCGACTGCCGCAGGTGCTGATCAACGTCAAGGACGTGGACAAGAGCCGGGTCGAAGACGACGAGGTGGTGCAGGCCGCGATTCGAGCGGCCCAGGCGGAGCTCGACGGGATTGGTCGGGTGCTCCTGCGTAAGTCCGGTACCGAGCCCCTGGTGAGGGTCATGGTCGAGGCCGGTGACGCTGCCAGCGCACGGGCTGTGGCCCAGCGGCTGGCCGACGTCGTGGCAGAGAATCTGGCGCTCTGAGACATCAACAGGCACGCCAGCCGCCTCAACTGTCACCAAACGGCTTGGATGAGTACCAAAGCACCGGCATGGTTGCGACTTTTCCCAAGGCCGCCGCACGAACGAACCTTCGCTCGGACAACTTGGGCGCCGGACAAATTGGCGGACTGACCCTTTTTGCTGGACCCTGGTCCCCACCAAAACGCTCTTCGGACAGGGGCATACGATCAGGCGAAGCCGCACGTTTGCACTGGCTGCTGACGACCGCTCTCAGCAACCTAGGGATCTTGATTCTGGTCACGCGAACGTACTTCGGCTCTGAGAACTGCGAGGAGACATTTTGCGCATGAGAACGCCGTCCCTTGTTCCCATTGCGGCGATCGTAGTGCTGGCGGCCGGCGCTGCGGTCGTTTCGGCCGATCCCGGCGAACGCGGGGCCGAGTCCAGTGGACGCCCCATCGCTGCCCGTGGACGGCTTCACGTCGCACCTCCCTCGAGAACATCTCCTGTCGATCTGACGGCTTCTCCGGTTGTTCATGCGACCAGAGCGCCAGTCGTCGTTCCGACCAACGTCGCCCTCCCGCCGGCACTTCGCGTCGTTGGTTGGACCGCGCTTCCCTTCGTCCCGCCGACGACTCTGCCGGTTCGGGCCGATGGTCCGGCTCCGGTTCGGGCCGATGGTCCGGCTCCGGTAAGCCTTGGCGCAGCGGGCGCCTTCGCAATTTTGACGAAGTCGGGAGTAACGGACGTCCCTGGGTCGACCATCCGGGGGAATGTCGGGGCTAGTCCAATCGCTGGTGCAGCTATCGGTCTCAGCTGCCCAGAAGTAACCGGGAAGATCTACTCGGTCAATGTGGCCGGAACTCCTGCCTGCAGAGTGATGGACGCCACTGGCCTGACGGCGGCCGTGAGCGATGAGGAATCTGCGTACACCGACGCAGCGGGACGAACCAATCCCGGTTTCGTCAACTTGGGCGCCGGGCAGATTGGCGGACTGACCTTGTCGCCCGGCCTCTACAAATGGACCGGCGACGTTTCCATGTCAAAAGGCGTCACCCTCGCAGGTGGGCCCAATGACGTATGGATCTTCCAGATTGCCGGATCGCTTAACCAGGCCTCGGCCACCAGAGTGAGACTGACCGGCGGAGCATTGGCCAAGAATGTGTTCTGGGCATCCGCAGGCGCGGTCACCCTTGGAACAACTGCGCACTCTGAGGGAACGATACTGTCCAAGACCATGATCGCCATGAACACCGGCTCATCGACGAATGGCCGACTGTTGGCTCAGACGCAGGTCACTCTTCAGGAGAGCACGGTCAACAACGTTCAATAAGAGCGCCGTGCGCGGCCAAGAAGACATTGCAATCGGCTCGGTCATGCTCGGATCCGGTGAGATTGAGCTGCTGGTCGCCGTTGCCGCCACGGCGTTCGTCTCGGCGGTGCTCGGATTGCTCATCTCCTCCCTGGTGTCAACGTCCGAGCAGGTGATGCCGTTGCTGGTTGTGTCGGTCATGATGCAGCTCGTCATGTGCGGGGGACTCATACCTATCTATGGGCGCCCCCTTTTGGCACAGCTGTCATGGATTGTTCCCTCGAGATGGGGGTACGCGATGGGGGCTTCCACGGCCGATGTTCGCGCCCTGGTGCCAACAGCGCCACAAGACGTCCTGTGGAGCCACGACGCGGCCGCGTGGATTCTGTCGGTGCTGGTGCTGGCGGCGTTAGCCGGCGGCTGGTCCTGGCTGGTCCTTGGTCGAATCTCGAGTTCACACAGTCATCAGTGAAACCCGCTATTTCCAACCACGTCAAGAAGATGCTCCTCGTGAAACACGGACGCTCCCCGAGGATCCTGGCGCTGTTGGCAGTCTCGCTGCTGTTGGCAGTCGCGGGCTGCGCCGGACCCCGCGCGGGGGCGGTCTCGCACGTATCG
>CABDYS010000132.1_pt1 | contig 21028 bp, 22 predicted proteins | sample 3421621 | NCBI WGS metagenome assembly CABDYS01 (sample SAMEA5534338, study PRJEB31848) | metagenome | biome: tundra; feature: field; material: soil | place: USA | collected 2013-05 | depth 0.45 m | reverse complement strand
CGCTGCCAAGAAGCCAGCGGCCGCTGGGAAGAAATCTGGAACCGGCTCGACAACCAGACCAGCGCGGCCTGACCTCGCTACCTACAAATCTGACGCACACCCCCGGGTTTCTGTCCTGCAGCCAGTATGACCGCAACAACCCCACGTGGCGCCATCCGCCCAAGTGCACCTGGTTCGACAGCCCGTCGAAACCGACCGACGCCTCGAAACCGTCACCGCTGCCGCTGCCGCGGTCCGCGACCGGTTCGAACGGGCCCGGACCCTCGGGCGGTGGCCTGGCCCTGGCCACGGCCACCGTTGGCCTCGGCGCCCTGGTGCTGTCCAGACGCCTGTTGACCTCTTGGGGCAGGTGATTCTTCGTGCGTCGACACCTGCTCGCCGCTTTGGCCGCGTTCATGATGCTCGCGGCCGGAGCGGGTGTGGCAGTTGCCAAGGCGCCGCCGCGACTCAGCGCGCTTGGGCCCACCTCCGTGTCCGGAACTGAAAAGACCGCGGTCTTCCAGATCGGCGGCCGGACCATCCGGCAGGTGCGGTATCGCGACACAGCCACGCTGGTCTACTCGTTCACGCTCAGGAACGACGGGCAGCTCCCGCTCAGCGTGACTGGCCTCGCGCCGCTGGAGAACCAACCTCAGTTGTTCCACTACCTCGGTATCACTGACGCCCAGGGGCACAAGCGGTTCACGGTGGGCGCAGGGAAGGACACCCCTGTTCGGCTGAGCATGAGAATGCAGTCCTGCGAGACGCTCTCCGCGCGCGCCGGCAGCTTCGCGACGGAGGCCAACCTTCGGACGTCGCGCGTCGGCGTGCTCGACGCCGTGGTGCACGTCCTCTTGCCAGAAGAGGTACACACTGGCTCCCCGCGTGAGGCGTTCTGTCCCAACTCGACGGCGACATCGCGTCCGCCCGGTTGAGTCCGCGAGGGGGGACGATGTCCCCGACCTTCTTCCCCGGTGGTAGGGGAAGTTCGACGCCTACGCCCGTATCTTCGCGCCTCCGGAGCAGGAGACGCACTCCGCACGCTGGGCAACAAGGGTGCGTTTCTCCTTCGAAGCGACGCGGCTTCCCGCCTAACCACGCCTGGGTCAGGAACTTGGTCAGACAATCTCGCAATCACGCACAACGTCGCGGGTCAGGTCGGGTCAGGAGCTAGAGAGTGGCTCTGTAGCCCTGGCTTGTGTGCAGGTCGCCTCCGCCGCCTGGGACCAGTCGAGCCAGCGGTTCGTGGTTCGTCAAACCGACCACGGCATGCCCCCACCATCAATCCAGCCCCTCTGACGCACTGAAGTGAACCACGTCACCGGCGGCGCCAATCTGTCCCGCCAAGGTTTCGTGACCTGTGTCGCTCTTCCTCGTTGCCATACAAGCAGTCCCATCTGAAATCTTGATGTCACCGAAGGAGAACGGCATGCCGAACCGCGGAGTCCACCGTGCCGCACACCGTGGAGTCCGCACGATCGCATTGTCTTGGCGCAAGGCCTATGTTGCCCTGCCGGCCGTCGCGCTGACCGCTGTCGGCATTGCCCTGGTCGCCCCCGCAGACGAGGTCAAGGGTGTCACCGTCTCGAAGGACTCGCCGGCGGTTGTCGTGCCCGGCGCCGCATTGACCCTGGCCCACGTCCCGCCGGATCCGTTCACTGCGGGCACTCAGAGGGCGCCCCAACGAGAGTCGTCGAAGACTGGTGCCGCAAATCCGACAACAAAGACAGCCAAAACGGCGAACCAACAACCGGCCCCACGCTCCACTTCCCCGACCGGGCAAGGGCCCAGGGTCACCTCAAATGCACCGGCGACAACAGCGCCTAGCTCACCGCAGCCGAGCCCGACACCGCCCCTACCCACGCTCCCGATCCCTTTCTAGCATCTAAGACACGCTGGCCGCGGCCGCGGTGGGGGTCGCGGACAGGGCCAGTGGGGTACCGGCAAGAGCTGTCAGACTCAGCAGCGCCAGACCTATGCGTTTGCGGCGACGATTGTCAACGTTCATGGGTATGTCCTCCGTGCGCCGTCTGGCGCCAGCTGTAGGTGAGGGCGAGGGTCATTGCCACCGAGACAGGGATTGCGATTTCGCTGCTACATCCCCTTCGCCGAGCTCGCCCGACATGCCTTCGCAGTCGGTGCCGCGGGAGCTCGGCGCCAGTCCCCTAACCGGGAGACACTCCGCGGATGGTGACCGCCACGCTCCCGGCGATGAGGCTCGCGCTGAGCGGAACGCTCACATGTAACCGGCCAGAGCGGTCAGCTCTGAGGCGCAGGGTCTTGGTCCCCGAAACTCCGACAACACTCACCGTGGCCGGCGAGGAAGGCTTGTAGGCGGCCGGCGTCGTGATAGCCGCGGTCCCGGTGCCCCGGAGGCCAAAGCCGCGCTGGCCGGCGTTCGTTAGTGTGCTGAACGCTCGGGCAGGCCGATGCAGCGACACCGACCAGCCCCACTGGCTCCAACTCGGGTCAATCGATGTAAATGAGATCGACTTCGGAGCCGTCGGGTGGGCGAAGCTCTCCATCAGCGGGGCGATGTACTCGCGGAGGTCTCGCGCCCAGTACGGGAAAGTGTGCGTTCCGTCGACGTAGTCGTTGTAGTAGCTCGGGATCTGCTCTGCGACCAGGTGGCTGTGGAAGGCCGATGTCGAGGCGTACGTCAGCTTCTCGATCGCGATCGCGGCTGGGCTCGGCGTCGGCGGGTCGAACGGTCCGGGTTTGCCCTCGCCAGTGAACAGTGACAGGCCCATCCCCCGCAGGTTGGTGCTCAGGGTGGCCGGATCATGGCCCTGCCAGTTGATCTCGTTGGTAGCGCGCGGCCCGAACATGGCGTCGGGCTCCACCCCGTCCAAGCCGGTCGCCGTCGACTCGATCACCGCGGTGGCGGGCGGGATCAGTGCCGGGTCGCGGTCGATGTCCGGGGCGCCGGAGAAGGCGGCGGCGGCCTCGAACATGTCCGGGTGCCGGGCGGCGTAGCTCATCGAGCCGAACCCGCCCTGCGAGAGCCCGGCGATCGCCCGGCCGTCGCGCTTCGCCACCGTGCGGAGCGAGGCGTCTACCCACGGCACGAGCCGGCCGATGTGGAACGTCTCCCACTTCGACGGGCCAAGGGCCGTGCTCGTGTCGAACCAGTCTGTGAACCAGCCGCCGCCGTCGCCGTTGAAGCCCGCGTCGGGCATCACCACGATCAGTGGCCTGTTCGCTGTCGTCGCTTCCGCGTTGCCCTGGTCGACCCAGTCTGACGCCCGGCCGCTGGTTCCGTGGAACAGGTAGAGAACCGGGTAGCGGACGTTTGGATGCTGGGTGTAGCCGGTCGGCAAGAGTACCCGGACGTCGACTACCCGGCCCAGCGCCGACGAGAGCACCTGCACGTTGTACTGCCGGTCGTCGATCTTCCGGGTAGCGAGGACGTGGATCCCATCCGCATTGTCAAACGCGGGATGGCCGCTCGCAGGCTGGCCGCTGGTCGACGCGGCCGCTGTCGTCGTCTCGCCAGGTATCCCGGGCAAGATGACCGCACCGAGCACCAGCGGGGCCAGCAGGCCGGCGGCCGCAACCCTGTTCTTCCTCCGCAAAATGTGCAACGCAGCCTCCACAGCCCATAAGCCAGTCGGTCGGCTCGGGCGGTGGATTCCACGGTTCGACATGCCGTTCTCCCTCGGTGACATCACGCTTCAGATAGCGGCTCCTTGAATGGAAAACGACGAAGAGCGACACAGGTCACGAAACCCCGGCAGGTGCGCGACCTGGCCGGCGTCCGTGGCGCTGGCAATTCAGCCGCCGGGCGGGCCCCTGACAGCGGGAGCGAGCAAGTTGGCCATTGCACGCAGGCCAACAAGATGCGGCCACGGTGAGTGGCATGGTGCCATCGCGGGATGGCGGCCCACGGGGGCGTGTCCTGCGGCACAGGGAGCACACCGTCCGTGTTCGTAAGCCGATCGCGTGCAGACGACCTCGGACATCCGTGCACCCGACCGCGAAAACCGACAGTCAGCGGTGGTGCCGCGGGGGGGCCGTGTCCGTATAGGCCGACCGGAGGTGTGTCCGGTGACGGGGCGTCGAACGGCGACGCCATGCGTCTCACTTCCTTGGTGTGGGCACCCACAGTTGAGGCGCCACGTATCAATGTTCGAGATCGCCCACACGGGCGTGATCAGAAACGCATCAACCCCGGTATCTCACAAGATGGTACGAACTTAGCCATATGGTCATGTAGCAATGCCGTGAACGAGGGCTGTACGCGTGCTGCGCACCGGCGGCCGGATGCTACTGCCGATCAACCGAGCCGTCCCTAGGTGTGCGGAATCGCGTAGGTCGTGGTGCGTTCGCGCGCAGAACGGCCGATGCCCTTGGCAATGTGGGTGAGTTCCTCAACGGTCTTGGCGGACCCATGCTCTGACCCGGCCATCCGGCTGATCGTCTCCTCCATCAGGGTGCCACCGACGTCGTTGGCACCGCCCTGCAGCATCACCCGGGTACCATTGACGCCGAGCTTGACCCACGAGGTCTGCACATTATGGATGCGCCCGTGCAGCATCAGCCGTGCCACGGCGTGCACAGCGCGGTTGTCCCTCATCGTCGGCCCCGGACGAGCGAGTCCGGCCAGATATACCGGAGCGTTCGTGTGGATGAACGGCAACGGGACGAACTCGGTGAACCCACCGGTGCGGTCCTGCAACGTCGCGAGGGTGCGCAGGTGGGCGACCCAGTGTCGCGGGTGGTCGACATGGCCGTACATCATCGTGCTGCTCGACGGTATCCCCAGCTCATGAGCCGTCGCGACAATCTCGACCCATTGCGCCGCAGGCAGCTTGCCCTTGGTCAGTACCCACCTGATTTCGTCGTCGAGGATCTCTGCCGCCGTGCCCGGGATCGAGTCAAGTCCGGCGTCCTTGAGCTCCTCGAGCCAAGCACGGGCGGAGATTCCCGACTTGGCTGAGGCTGTCGCGATCTCCATCGGGGAGAAGGCATGCACATGGATGCCGGGCGCAGCGGACTTCACCGACCGGACGATATCCGCGTATGCCGTCCGCCCCAGCGCCGGGTCGATGCCACCTTGGAGGCAGACCTCTGTGGCGCCGAGGGCCTGGGCCTCGGCGGCTCGCTGCCCGACCTGCTCCAGAGACAACGTATATGCGTCCGCGTCGGTCTTGCGCTGAGCGAATGCGCAGAACCGGCAACCGACGTAACAGACGTTGGTGAAGTTGATATTGCGGTTGACCACGTAGGTGACGTCGTCGCCGACGACGTCATGACGCACGTCGTCCGCCAGCGAGGCGACCACGTCGAGATCGGCGCCATCGCAAGTGAGCAGGGCCAGATAGTCGTCGTCGGACAAGCCGGCCGGATCATCCTGAGCGCGAAGCAGAGCCTGGCGGATGTCGCCGTCGAGGCGAGGCGCGACCGCCAGCGAGTCCGGCGCGCGACTGGCCACCTCCGCCCAGTTGCCATAGACCTCGTTGAAGTCACTGCGACGATCAGCGCTCCGGCCCTCCTGGTCGATGGAGCGATGGAGGTCCACCCGGCCGCTTCCAGTCCCACCAGCCTCCATACCGCCGTCTGGCTCCTGCCACGGCAGGCCCTGCGGCCGGGCATCCTGGTTGGCCAGACCGGTCTCCAGGTCTGCCAAGGCCCGCACGTGTGGATGCAGGCGGGGATCGATCCAGGACTCGTCCCGCTGCAGTGCACCAAGGATGTATCGCGCACCGGTCGTGAGCCGTTCGGCAAGCCTCAGCCCCGACTCATCGGTCCAGGCACGCAGGTCGTCGATCTCGGGCCAGGGCCGCTCTGGGTTGACATGGTCCGGGGTGAGCGGTGATATACCGCCCCAGTCATCGACGCCTGCAGCAAGCAGACATGGGATCTGTCCCGGTTCGGACAGGTTCGGAGGCGCCTGCACACTGACCGAGGGCCCAAGCAGGAGCCTGGTCACAGCAATCGTGGCGAGGTACTCCTCCTCACCCAGATCCGGCACCGAGCGCATCGAGGTGTCGTCCTTGGACCGGAAGTTCTGGACGATGCACTCCTGGATCGAGCCGTACTCACGTGCGACCCTCCGTATCGCCAGGATGGTATCCAGTCTCTCCCGCACCGTCTCGCCGATGCCGACAAGGATGCCGGTGGTGAACGGGACACCCACCCGGCCCGCGTCTTCAAGCACCCGCAGCCGAACCGCTGGATCCTTGTCCGGAGAACCGAAGTGCGCCTCCCCCGGCACTTCGAAGAGCCGCCTAGACGTCGTCTCGAGCATCATGCCCATCGAGGGGGCGACCGGCTTGAGCCTCTGCAGATCAGACCACGACATCACCCCGGGGTTGAGGTGTGGCAACAGGCCGGTCTCCTCCAGGACCCGGATCGACATCGCCCGAACGTAGGCCAGCGTGTCGTCATACCCGTGTGCATCCAGCCACTCGCGGGCCTGCGGCCAGCGGTCTTCGGGGCGGTCGCCGAAGGTGAACAGAGCTTCCTTGCAGCCCTGGGCCGCGCCTGCGCGAGCGATGTCCAGGACCTCGTCAGGCGAGAGGTATGGCGCGGGGACACGCTGCGGGACGGTTGCGAACGTGCAGTAGTGGCAACGATCCCGGCACAGACGGGTCAACGGGATGAAGACCTTGCGCGAGTAGGTCACGACCCCAGGGCGGCCGGCCACGACCATCGCCGCGTCACGCACACGAGTGGCGGACACGAACAACCGCTCGAGATCGGCGCCGCGAGCCCCGAGAAGGACCAGCGCCTCGGCCTCGTCGAGGGCCTTACCGTCATGGGCACGAGCCAAGCTGCGACGCATCGCGTTGTCAGTCACCCGTGCAGGCTACGTGGCTGTGATCCCGCCCGGCCCGTACGGGTGCCGTTGGGCGCACTCAGCGCGTAGATACGTTCGCTTCCATGCCTGCCGGCCTGTGGTTGCCTGTCCATACCTTCACAGGTCGCGCAGGGTGATCACAGTCGCCACCGCTGCGGTGGCGGCCTCGTGGCCCTTGTCCTCGCTGGACCCCTCGAGCCCCGCGCGGTCGAGCGCCTGCTGGTCGTCGTCGCAGGTGAGCAGGCCGAAACCGACCGGCACGCCGGTACGGACGCTGACGTCGGTCAGGCCCATGGTGGCCGACTGGCAAATGTAGTCGAAATGCGGTGTGCCGCCACGGATCACCACGCCGAGAGCCACCACGGCGTCGTAGGAAGCCGCCAGGCGGGAGCAGGCCACAGACAGCTCGAAGGCTCCGGGCACCCGGACAAGGTCGACGGACGAAACGCCCGCATCGGACAGACCCCTTCGGGCGCCGTCGATCAGCCCATCCATCACGGTCGTGTGCCAGCAGGCCGCCACGATGGCGACTCTCAGACCGCTGCCGTCGACCTGAAGGTCGGGCGAACCCTGCTTCACGCGGATGCTCCCTTGTCCTGCTCGTCGAGAATCAGGTCGTGACCCATTCGATCACGCTTGGTGCGCAGGTATGCCGCGTTGTGCTCGCCCGGCACCATGCTGAGTCGTTCGACGGCCACCACTTTGATGCCACAGTCACGCATGGCGTTGACCTTCATCGGGTTGTTCGTCAACAGCCGCACCGACGCGACGTCGAGATCAGCCAAGATCGCCGCACCCGCTGCGTACTCACGGGAGTCGATCGGCAGGCCCAGTTCGGTCTGGGCATCGACGGTGTCGAAACCGTTGTCCTGCAACGCATAGGCCTGCAGCTTACTGAGCAGTCCGACCCCACGTCCCTCGTGACCACGCAGATAGACCACCACGCCGCCCTCCGCGGCAACCCGCTCCAACGAGCGGTCCAGCTGCCCGCCGCAGTCGCAACGCTGGGAGCCGAACACATCTCCGGTGAGGCACTCAGAATGCAGACGTGCCAACGGTGCTCGCCCCAGTAGTCCCCGGGGGCTGATCAGGGCAAGGTGCTCGTCGCCGGTCAGCCGGTCACGATAGCCAAGCACCCGGAATACCCCATGCTCGGTCGGCAGCCTGGTCTCAGCAAGGCGCTCGACACGGTCGTTGAGCTGACGCCAGGCGATAAGCGCCGCGATCGTGATGACCGGAAGGTTGTGTTCCCTGCCCAGCTCGAGGACTGCCGGCAGCCGCATCATCGAGCCGTCGTCGTGGACGAGCTCGCCGATCGCACCCACCGGTGCAAGGCCGGCCAGGCGGCACAGGTCCACCGCCGCTTCGGTGTGCCCTCCGCGAACCAGGACCCCGCCCTGCCTGGCCCGCAGCGGGACCACGTGCCCCGGGCGGTTGAAGTCGGACGGGATCGAATCCTCTTGGGCCAGAGTGCGAATCGTGTGTGCGCGATCCGCAGCACTGATGCCGGTGGTGACACCCTCGGCGGCGTCCACGGTCACGGTGTAGGCAGTGAGACGGGGGTCGCGGTTGTCCGCCACCATCAGCGGCAGTCCCAGGCGATCCGCACGGGACTCAGACATCGGCGCGCAGATGTAACCCGAGGTGTGGCGGATGGTCCAGGCCATCCACTGCGTCGTGGCCGTCGCCGCCGCCAGGATGACGTCGCCTTCGTTCTCTCGGTCCTCGTCATCGGCCACCAGGACCGGGAGACCGGCTCTGAGCGCCTCAAACGCCTCCTCCATCGTGGAAAGCTGTTTGTTCATGCCGGTACCTCACTCAGTTCGCGGTCGGGGGACTCGAGCCGGGAGGCCTTGAGCCAGACGAAGAAGCCATAGATGACGAGCCCGCCGTAGATGGCAAACAGGACAGCGGTTGGGTAGAAGTGCGAGTGGATCAGCAGCGGAACGCCAACCAGGTCAACGGCGATCCATGCCAGCCAGAAGTCGTTCCAGCCACGGGCCATCGCATACGTCGCGATCATCGAGCCCATGAAGATCCAGGCGTCGCACCAGTAGTACCAGCGAGGGGCTGGAAACCCGGCGCCGATCTGGGCGAAGACCCACTGTGTGACGGCAACGCCACCAACCCAGACCGCGACGTACTGCAGCCTTTCGGTGGTCGTGGCCCAACGGGGAGTGATCGCCGGGGCATTGGGCAAGTTCCGCTGACGGATCCGGCTCCATCGCCACCAGCCATACACACTGGTGATGACGAAGAAGACCTGGCGCCCGGCCTGGCCATAGAGCGTCTGGTGCTGGGGAGTCACGAAAGCTACTCCGAAGAAAACGGTGAACAACAACACGTTGCCGATGATCCCGACCGGCCACGCCCAGACCCGCCGCTTGAGCCCCCCAATCGCCGAGGCGAACCCGAAGCCGTTCCCGACGATCTCGCGCCACAGGATCGGCTGGCCGAAGATGCTCAACTGGGCGTCAAAAACACGCTCGATGATGCTCATACAGTGGACTCCGTGTTCGTCGTGGAGTGTGTGAGCAGTCGTTCGACGTACTTGGCGATCACGTCGACCTCGAGGTTGACGAGATCGCCGACCCTCTTGTGTCCCAGCGTGGTCAGCCCCAAGGTGGTGGGAATCAGAGAGACCGAGAAGGTGTCGTCGGTAACGGCCGAGACGGTCAGGGACACGCCATCGACGGTGATCGAGCCCTTCTCGACGACGTAGCGGGATACCTCCGGCGGCAGCGTGAACTGCACGATCTCCCAGCGGTCGCCGGGCGCCCGTGCCAGGATCTGGCCCGTCCCATCGACGTGACCCTGGACGATGTGGCCACCGAACCGGCTGCCTGCCGCCATGGCGCGTTCGAGGTTGACCACGGCCCCCGCCTGCAGGCTGCCCAGGCTGCTGCGGTTCAGCGTCTCGGCCATCACGTCAACCGAGAAGGTCTCGCCGTCATGGTCCACGACGGTCAAGCAGACGCCGTTGACCGCGATCGAGGCACCTGGTGTGGTGTCGCTGGTCACGACCGGTCCGCGGACCCTGACCACCGCCGACTCGGTACCGTGATCGACGGCGACGATCTCGCCCAGCTCCTCGATAATTCCGGTGAACATCAGTGTCCCTCTCGAGTGGCGATACTGGCACGGATTCTGATATCGGGGCCGACAGTGGTGACTTCGTGGGGCGTGAGTCGAATGGCCTGGTCCATGGTCCGTATGCCGAGGTCCCCCAACGCCGGCGAGCCGGCGCCGAGCAGAGCCGGGGCGAGATATGCGATGACCTCGTCCACGAGACCGGCACCAAGGAACGCAGCGGCCACCGTGGGCCCACCCTCGAGCCAGACGTGGTGAATCTCTTGTTCGGCCAACGCCTTCAGTGCCTCGACGGGGTCGTGGGTCGCCAGCTGTAGCGTCGGTGCCGCAGCATCGCGCACCCGTGCCGTCTCCGGAATCGGCCGCAGACCCATGACCACGCGCAGCGGCTGACGACCGGTCGGCGACCCGTCCGGCCTGCGCACGGTCAGCGCGGGGTCGTCGGCGATCACGGTTCCGGTGCCCACCAGGATCGCGTCGCACTGTGCCCGGAGCTGGTGGACGTCACCTCGGGCCAGGGGGCCAGTGATCCACCGGCTTCTGCCGTCAGCTGCGGCCGAGCGTCCATCCAGGGTTGCCGCGAACTTCCACGTCACCTTGGGTCGGCCATGCACGAAGGAGAAGGTCCACGCGTCGTTCAGGACGGTGGATTCGTCTGCTAGTACGCCCGGAGTCATCCGCACACCAGCGGCCTCCAGCAGGGTCCTGCCACCACGTGCCGAGGGGGTCGGATCGGACTGGGCGAAGACGACCCTGGCCACGCCCGCCTCGATCAGTGCCTGAGTGCAGGGGCCGGTCCGCCCTGTGTGCGCGCACGGTTCGAGGGTGACCACAGCCGTGCCCTGGCGGGCCGCCGCCCCAGCCTGGCGCAGCGCCACGACCTCGGCATGAGGGGTACCGGCGCCCTCATGGAAACCTTCGCCGACGACCAGGCCGTCGGGATCGACGATGACGGCGCCCACACGTGGGTTGGGATTGCCGAGGGGTCCGCACGCAGCAAGCTGGAGCGCACGACGCATCAGCGCGACGTCGCGCTCTCGCTCTGACGTGATGACTTCACGGTCGGTCATGTCCTGCCCCTCGTACTCGTCTCCTGTGTCAGGCGAGCTCCGGGGCGCGAACGGCGAGTACGGGTCATGGCGTGTTGAAGCGAACCCAACGGATCCGCACTCTGCCGGTCAAGAAAACTGGTCCGGACAGCACCAATGACCAAAGTCACCACGACTACCCACCGCCGACCTAAAGGGCAAAAAAGCGGGTGTCGCTGTTGCTACCTCTCATCCGGACTTTCACCGTCGGCCCAGGAATTTCACCTAGTTCACCGGCCGCTGGATGCGGTCGGGTCGCGGACTCTAACCGCCGGTTCGGAATTACACCGATCACGGAGCACTTGCACCCATTATGCCATCGCGGATGTGAATCCCCTGCATCGTTCCTACGAACGCTCTCTGAGACCGAGCTCCCTGCCGTGACATCTCAGGGTTCGCGTAGCCAGCGGGCGCCGCCTCCGTCTTGGGAGGCTTCGTCGCCACGGTTGTACAGATGACAGCGGCGCAGCGACAAACAGCCGCAGCCGATGCAGCTGTCGAGCTGGTCGCGCAGGCGCAGCAGCTCGGTGATGCGCGTGTCGAGAAGTGCACGCCACGGCCGGCTCAATCGGGTCCAGTCAGCTCGTGTCGGATCGCGACCGTCCGGCAGGAGGGCGAGCGTCTCTCCGATTTCGGCAAGGGTCAGTCCGAGACGTTGCGCGGCAGCGATGAAAGCCACCCGGCGGAGCGTGCCGCGCTCGTAGCGACGCTGGTTTGACGAAGTGCGCGCGGAGCGGATCAGGCCGAGCGACTCGTAGTACCGGGCGGTCGGGACGGAGATGTCCGCCCGATCGGCCAACTGACCGATGCTCAGCTGTTTGGGGAGGACGGTCACGTTCGTGAGCCTGCCGACGTTTCCCGGTTTGGACGTCAACGTCGCGATTTGACCTCAAGTGGACATGAGGATGTTTTGTTGATCAACACAAGGTGGATGAATCGCTCGACAGCTGGAGGCGTGCCGATATGCAGACAACCGATCTCGACGGGACCGGAGTGCTCGACGAGGCGTATGAACGGCTGCACCGCACCGGCCCCGAATTCGATGGATACCTTTCGAACCACGGGCCGATGGCCTCCGAGGCGCTGGTGCAACTGGGCCTGGGCGAGCATGTCCATCGCTGGTTGCACGGCTACACCGGCAGGTTGGAAGAACGGCCCACCGGTTCTGACCGGATCACGCCGGCTGAGCTCGCAAATGCCCTGGGCGATCCTCGGCGCCTCGGCGACTGGCTGGACTACTTCGAGATCCAGGTCGCCGACCATAACTGGCGCCTCGTGCTGGCCGAAGGGTGGCCACGTCTGCTGCCCGGCTCGCTGGCCAGCGCCACCCACAGCCTCATCCGGATGGGACACGCGGTCCGCGCCTTGAACGCCGCGCAGACTCCACCAAGGGTTGCCGAGCTCGGCCAGGCCCTGGGGTATTGGGCGGCCCGCTACCAGCCCCTGGCCGGCGCCGCTCACCCGACCGGTCGACACACGGCTACCCAGGCACTCGACGCGGTTCCTCGAGTGCCTGATCAGAGCGGTGGGGTCTCGGCTCGAGTTACCCAGCTGGCGCACACGCCCGGGTGGACCACGGCCACCACAGCACTTCGGTCGCCGTCCAGCGCCGAAGAGGTCCCGTTGGCGCTGGCCGCACTCACCGACGCCGGGGTAACGCGCTATCTCAGCCACGGTCACGGCTCCGCGATCCTGCTGGTCCACGCGGCAACAGCGCCGAGCGCCGCGATGCTCGTCCTGGACGTCTTGCCCAAGCATTTATGGCTGCCTACCCATACCGCGCTCTGGCATGTGTGTGCCGCGATCACCGCCCGATTCAGCCCGGCCCAGACCTGGCCCGGCCCAGTGGCCAAATCCGCCGAGTCAGCGGAGGCAGCCGGGCTCAGGGCCCTCGAGAATGGGGACGAGCACATCATCAAGTTCACCGAGACGGCCTTACGAGCAGAACGACGCGGCCTACCTACCGGTCGTGCCGCAGCGGCCCACGCCTGCAGATCATCCCTTTGGACAACTGAGCCGGTGGCGCCGGTAAGGGCCTTCGTCAGGGCATCAGGTCGGTGACCGGCGTCTTCCTGCGGCACCTCACCCTCGCTGTCGGCCCCTCCCGCCTAATGAAGAATGCCTCGTGGCCAGGTCGCGCAACTGGTCCACCGCCGCCGCAGCAGTCTCCGCGCCAAAGACGGCCGACCCTGCAACGAAGACGTCCGCGCCCGCCTCGGCGCACGCCTGGATGGTCGTGGTCGAGACTCCCCCGTCGACCTGCACCCAGACCTCGCCGCCGCACCTGGCCACGGCTTCACGCACCTCACGCACCTTGGACATCTGGTTGGGCATGAACGACTGTCCGCCAAATCCCGGCTCGACAGTCATGAGCAGAACCATGTCCACCTCGGGCAGCAGATCGACATAGGGAGCGAACGGCGTACCCGGCTTGAGTGCCATGCCGGCGCGCGCGCCGAGGGTACGCAGGTTGCGTGCCAGCGCCGTGGGGTCGCGAGCAGCCTCGACGTGGAAGGTGACGCTCGAAGCACCCGCCTCCGCGTACATCGGCGCCCAGCGGTCGGGGTCGTCAATCATCAGGTGGCAGTCCAGCGGGATGGGACTGATCCGGGCCAGGGCCTCGACGACTGGAAGGCCAAGGGTCAGGTTGGGCACGAAGTGGGCATCCATCACATCGACATGGGCCCAGTCGGCATTGGCAATCCGCTTGAGCTCGTGCTCAAGGTTGGCGAAGTCGCTGGCGAGGATGCTGGGTGAGATCTGCACGGCCACACCCTATTGTTACCGGGCCGAAGATGAACCTGCGCCAGGCTCGCCCCGACTGTGGGCTCGCGGGTGCCCACCGGTTCGAGCCGGATGGTCGGCTTTGGCGACAACACCTGCACGATCGGTCCGATGGCCAGGGCGCAGGCAACGGTTCCCATGCCCACCTCACCGCCCATCCCGCGGCTCACTGCGAGGGCAGTCACCTCGATCCGGTGCGCAATCGGTGTCGGCGTCGTGAACACCACGAAGGCGTCCTCGGCCGCGAGTCCGGTCCACAACGACGTTCGCCTCGTCGCCGAGTCCCGGCTTCTGGCGAAGAGGTATCCACAGCAGCAGAAGGCCTGCCCCCGACGAGGACAGTGATCGTCCCGAAGCTTGAAGGCAGGCGGGGGGCCACGCCATGGTAAAGGACATCCCACGGGTCGCCGCCAACGGCGTTGGAGCCAGATGCGTGCGCCGGGGCGGGAGGGGACCAAAAGGCCGGACCTGTGATGAGTGCCCCGAAGGCCCGCGTCGGCTCCGTGTTGCGCAAGACCGGGCGGTTCGGGAATCCCTGGAGGTCCCCCGTGGGGTCGCTCGACCGAAATAGGGATCTTCAGTCCCGGATGGTGCACATTCGCGCGCGCGCACACTCGCCTATCTACGGGGCTCCTGCTTGGCCATCTCGTTGGGTCCACATAGTCCACGCTCGGCGAGCCGCGCCCGGCTCCGCGAGGAGCCTTGCCATCAACCGAGGGAGGCAGTGATGAACGTCCTACCCATCAGAAACAGATCAATGGTGAGTACCACCGCCTTAGACCGGCAGGACACCAGTCGGCTGCAACCCTTTGGCCGCTTCGCCCTCCACCTCGCCGAGATGTGCGCGGTCATGTGCCCGGGCACGGTCACCCTGAGCGTGCCAGTCTTCGGCGCGGCTGGTCGGCTGGGCTATACCGACCCGTTCCAGCAGCACCCCGAGCTGTCAGTGCTGGCCTTGGCGATCAACATGTCTGTACCGATGGCCGTCTGGAGAAGTGTGACGATTCTGACCAGCTGCGGCGAGCTGCAACGCGCACACACGGGCACCCCGCTCGCGACCAGGACGCTACTGCACCACCAGGTAGGTGGCGGAGACGATCGACAGGGCGAGGACGAGCCGGTCAAAGAGTGTTTGGTTGATCTGTCGGGCGAGGCGGCGACCGACCTGTGCCCCGACGATGACCGCCGGCGCCAGGAGCAGGTCGAGCCGCAGCGAATCGAGATTGATAAGGCCGAGGGACACCGAGAACGGTGTCTTGGCGAGGTTGACGGCGAAGAAGAACCACGCCGCCGTGCCAAGGAACCGGTTGATCGGGAACCGGGCCGCGAGGAAGTACATGGACATCACCGGACCGCCCGCGTTGGCGACCATCGTTGTGAACCCCGCGAGGACGCCGTAGCTGCCGGTCTCGAGCCGGCGTCGCCAACCACGCTCGGTCGCGCGGTCTGTCCGTCCGGCGACGTCGGCTGCGGTAGCCACGCCGGCTGCGTTCATCTGGGTCCGGTTTCGACCCGTCGTCGCCGCGGCCCGGCGTACGAGCGTTACCGCGACGAGCGCGAGGACGATCACTCCGATGACGCGGCGCACGGCAGCGTCGTCGGCGGTCGCCAGGAAGAACGTGCCGACCACGACTCCCGCGAGCACCGCAGGCACCAGCCGGCGAAGCGCCGCCCAGTCGGCGTGTGCGTGGTAGGTCCACACAGCGAAGAGGTCCCCAAGGATTAGCAGAACTAGCAGTACCCCTGTGGACTGCCTCGCGGGAAGCACGGCTGCGAAGACGGCGACGGTGATGGTGCCGGCGCCGGGCAGGGCGGTCTTGCTCACCCCCACCAGCGACGCCGCGAGGGCAAGGAGCGAGAGGTCCAGTGGCGAAAGCGCAGACACGCAGCGGAGTGTGCCATGGTGAGCGACGTAAGCGCCGATGGTCTCGCCCACTGACAGTCGCAGGCCCAACCGAGCCCGCGGCTGTCGGTGCAAACCGAGCCTAGTCGCCGAGGTTCAAGCCTGCGAAGTGCGGAAACGTTGGGGCCACTGCCGTCGGTTGTGACTTCGGTGTCCACGTCCAGGAGGCGACTGTGATCCTATGAGCGGTCCGCTGCTCTGGGAAGAACTCGCGCAACGGGACGACCTCCGCGGGCTGGTGTGGCAGGCAGCTGTCGATCAACAGATTTGGTCGGCCATCATCTGGGCAAGAACCTGTGGGGCGGCCCCTGCGTCGATCACCCCGGACTCATCGAGCAGCAGCCGCGTGTCGTACCGCCGGGCAAGGACGTAGGCCTCGGCGACACCAGGGAGCTCCTCAGGTCGAATACGGCACTGACACTGCGGCTTGCGAGCCGAAGATCGTTCGCACGTCGAGGTCATCAAGCACTCGTCGCGGAGCCTCCTGGCGACGACGCGGGCGTGCTGTACTGACAGCCACCGGACAGCGACATCACCGGCAGCCCGGGCGAAGCACTGCGTCGACCTACTCCGGGAAGAGATAGCAGCCGCCCTCAAGACAGACTGAAGGGATGCGCCCCGCGTTCCTCGCCTATTGCGCCGGTCACGTGGCCAAGGGCAGCGTCTGATCATGACCGCGTGGACCCCAGGGATCCTTTTGTGGCTCCGTGCCCGTGCTGGGGCTGCCGGGTGGTTGTGTCAGGGTGGCGCTATGACGCAGAAAGCCATGGTCGGGCTGGAGACAGCCGAGGCGACGTCGGCTGCGACTGCGGCGCGGTTGGAGTTCGACGCCGAGGGCGTCTACCTCAATACGGCGTCGTCGGGCCTGCCGCCGCGACGCTCCCTGGATGCGCTGCAGAAGACACTCACGCAGTGGCGGGTGGGCCGGGCGAAGGCGCCGGACTACGACGCGCCCCTGAACGCGGCTCGGTCGTCGTATGCCGCCCTGGTGGGGGTGGAACCCTCCACGGTGGCGGTTGGCAGCCAGGTCAGTGTCTTCGTCGGCCTAGTCGCAGCCTCTTTACCTGACGGCAGCGAAGTGCTGACAGTGCCCGGGGAGTTCACCAGCGTCACCTTCCCGTTCCTGGCACAGGCAGGGCGCGGCGTCAAAGTACGGGAAGTGCCCTTGGAACGCTTGGCTGAGTCAGTGACCGCGGACACGACGCTGGTCTGCGTGTCGGCTGTGCAATCCGCCGACGGCCGCCTGGCCGATCTCGACGCCCTCGCCCAGGCAGCCGACGCGTCAGGCGCACGGATCCTGCTGGACACCACGCAGGCCGTGGGATGGCTGCCAGTGGATGCCAGCCGCTTCGCCTACACCGTCGACGCTGGCTACAAGTGGCTCCTCGCGCCCCGCGGCACCTGCTTCTTTACCGTCCAGCCTGAACTGACAGGGGAACTCATCCCACACAACGCCGGCTGGTACGCCGGGGCCCAACCCTGGGACAGCCTCTACGGCAGCCCGCTGCGGCTGGCCGCCGACGCCCGGCGCTTCGACGTCTCCCCCGCTTGGCACTCCTGGGTCGCGCAGGCCCCAGCTCTGGATCTGCTCAGCGAGATCGGCCCCGCGGCCCTGCACGCCCATGCCGTTGGCCTGGCCAACCGCTTCCGTGCGGGCGTCGGTCTACCCCCTGGTGACTCGGCGATCGTCAGCCTCGCGACCGGACCGGACATCAGTGCGGTCCTGGAGCGAGCTGGCATCGTCGCCAGCGTCCGTTCCGGTCGGCTCCGCCTGGCTTTCCACATCAACAACAAAACCGACGACGCCGACCGAGCCGCTGAAACCCTCAGCGGCCATGTCGCACTCTGAACCTCAGAGCGGACGGCGTTGCCGGATCAGCCCGAGCAGGGACAGACTCGAGAAGGCCAGCGGCCGTGCGGCCGGTTGCTCGCTCCTCAGGCCGGCACAGATGTTGAGCAGCATGGTGCGCTCCCAGGTCAGGTGACTCTCCAGGATGGGCCGATCGGCGCCGGAGAGGGTCCATCAGCCTCGAAGCAAGGCGGAGTCGGCCGCCGGGCGTCCTGCAAGTCCAACGGCAACCGGTGATCAGCGATAGCCCCGGCCGCCGGATATGCGTCCACCGAAAGCGATCGGTGACCGGTCACCGTTCGGCTACTGGGACAACTGCCGTCCGGCGAGCGTATGGTCTGCGACGACTCAGTAGTGGACGTTGTCCGTCTCGTGCTGCAGCCTCGGGGTTGGCAGAAGCCCTGGCGTCGCGGTAGCAGACAATGTGTCCGTCGATGGAGTGACGTCCGGTCGAGAAGCGGACACTGCGGGCGTTCGGGTTGACGCGAGGCTTTCGTGCCCGGTGCGCAGCGCGGTGATCACCGCATCGGGGCTGCTCATGTGTTCTCAAGGGATGTTCGGGCCGTGAGTGCCTGTCAGCAGCTCGGGACGGCTTGTCGCTCTGGGTCGGTTGACCTACTGGTGCGCGGTGTCGCGCTGACCGTCCACGGCGAACGAGCCGTGAATGGTCTCCATGGCGAAGGAGGCTCGCGGGTATCCGATGTAGCCGGCCAGGAGCGTCATCAGGGCGCTGAGCGCGTCTTGGTCCAGCCCGTGTTGCCGACCCAGCCGCAGGTGGGTGGCCAGGCGATCTCCGGACAAGCCCTGGGCAGCCAAGGCGGTGATGATGGCGATGCTGCGTTCCCGCCCCGTGAGAGCGGGGTGCGACCATGCGGCTCCCCCGGCGGCCTTGAAGGGCCTCCTCGGCAAACGCCGGCCCGACACGCGCGGCGAAGGTCGCGGGCACCTCCTGCTCGGGTACTGCGAGTATCTTGGCGTACGCCGAAATGCCACGCTCGCGCCTGCTGGCGGATGAAGGCTGTGCCTCATCGGCGTTGGTCGTGTCACTCATCGCCAGTTCCCTTCCTGGTCAAGGGCACAGAGGCCACTGGGCCCGTCACGCTACGTGCTCGGCGCACAAGCAGCCGACGCCCGGCTGAATCCATTCCTGTCCGGACCAGTCCGGATGCCGCTCGATCATCAGCGCTGAGACCTCTGCGACGATCGTCTCCTCGCTCATCGCCGAGTCTCGGCGTACCCAGGTCTCGTCGCGCAGCAGCTGAAGGTGATGGGAACAACCCTAGGAAAAACGCTAAGAACAACCCGTACCGGAGTGAGCCTATCGACTCATCCTGCGAGCCCGCACGGCGGCTGAAGTCCTCGGCGGAGGCCACGTCATAACTGTCGTAGGATTTACCAGCATGTCGCCATCAACTGATGTCTCCGCAGAGAGCGGCTCTCTGGTCGAAGGCCGCTCACAGCTCCCCCACCGGCCGAGCCACCGCAGCTCACGTAGCCATCGCGGCGAGGCTGAGACTGAGACGACTCAGGGGCAGAAGGTGCCGACGCTGCACGACTTGATCGCTGCTCGGCCCCCAGCACCTGTTGGGCCGGCCCAACAGGGCTGGCAGGCCAGAATCCAGTGGTTGACAGGGGGTCTGATTCATCCAGGGCCTGGCCTGGCCGAACGGGAGTACCGCGGTGAGGTCGCTTCGATCCAACGCAGCCTAGACGGCCCCAAGACCATCGTTGTGGTCAACCCCAAGGGCGGTGGCACCAAGACAACCGTCACGATGCTGCTGGCTGCGACCTTGGGGATCCACCGCGGCGGATACACGCTGGCTTGGGACAACAACGAAACGCGGGGAACGCTTGGCTGGCGGGCGAACCCCGTACGGCACACCAACACCGCCGTCGACCTGCTGCGCGACCTCGAGCGGTTTACCGACGTCCGCGGCGCCCGAGTGGGAGACCTCGACAACTACGTCCGTTCCCAGGGCTCGACCCAGTTCGACGTGCTCGCCTCGGATGAGGACGCGGCGTCTGCCGCGTCCATCGACGCCGATGCGTTCAACCGTCTGCACAGCACCTTGGCCCGGTTCTACCGGCTGATCGTCATCGATACCGGCAACAACATGCGCGCCAGCAACTGGCAGGCAGCCGTGGCGGCCGCAGACCAGCTGGTCATCGTCTCCACAGTCCGTGAGGACACCGCCCAGTCCGCAGCCTGGCTCATCGACGCGCTACGCGCCACCGGCCAGCAGGACGTCGTCGAGCGTGCGGTTACCGTCCTGACGGCACCAGCTCGTACCGCCGATCCCGACCTAAGCCGGCGGCTGCACGACCACTTCGGCGCGTTGACACGCACCGTCATGGACGTCCCCCACGACCCGGTTCTGGTGCCTGGCGGCCCCATCATCTACGACGCGCTCAGTGCCCAGACCCGCAAGGCATGGCTCCGCGTCAGCGCAGCTGTCGCGGACGGTCTATAAACAGCCTGGCGGCTACGACACAAGTCAATGCGACACGCGCTCTTCGGGGCATGAGCGCGCGTCTGGCAGAGCTGGCGGTGCCCCGGTTACCGATCCCTTCCCGGACAAGGACGCACACCCATCGCGGCAAAGTAGGACGTGCGGCGTGGTCCTAGCCAGCGGCCGTGAGTCTGCGGATCACCAGCTGGTTGATGCTCACCTGTTCCTCTGCAGCTTCGATGGCGAGTCGGCGGTGCAAGCTTTCGCCCAGACGTAGATTGAATTTCCCCGAGTACCTGCGCTCGGACAATGGTTGGGGAACGGTCTCTCCCTGTTCCTGCATGTCTGCCACGGTCTCGGCGATCAGATCGTCGAGGCCGGTAAGGGCCTCCACCTGGGACGAAGCCAACCAGGACAGGGAGGGGAACTCAACGCATGCGGCGACGAATTCGTCATCCTCGGTCGACCAGGTCACGCGATACGTGTAGTGGGAAACGTCGGGCCGTGAAAGGGTCTGCATCACTGTGCCTCCTTCTTGTCGATTGCCCCGAGGACCTGCCGCACCTGGTACGGCTTGGCCTTTTCCTTTGTCGTTCTGAATGTTCACGCGAGGGTCGCCGGGCCAAGGCGTCTTGAAGACGGCATGGGATCCGCCGGTGGTGCGCGGCGGGCCGAAGTAATGTTCACAAACCTTGTTGAGATCCTCGTAGCGGACGTTCTTGGGGTTGTCTCTCATGCCAGAGACGATCTTGTCCACGGACGCCACCCATTGATGGTACCGCGGGCAGTACCACTAGACCGAAGTTACGGGCGGTTTGAGGGCTGACTGCCGTGTTGACCTGCGGTTTTGCTTGGTTCGCACTTGATATATGTAGCCAAGTCTACAGCGTGTCGTGGAACGTATCTCTACCATTATCCCATTATCCTGTCTGGTATGGCGATGCGAACAGGTGCGATGCACGTAGCCAAGGTCGCGAAGAAGTACGTGACCAAGGATGGGGCCAGTCGCGAGTCGGTGGCCTACCTGCTGCGGCGCACGTACCGCGACGGGACGAAGGTGCGGCACGAGACGCTGGCGAACCT
>CABDYS010000066.1_pt1 | contig 24897 bp, 25 predicted proteins | sample 3421621 | NCBI WGS metagenome assembly CABDYS01 (sample SAMEA5534338, study PRJEB31848) | metagenome | biome: tundra; feature: field; material: soil | place: USA | collected 2013-05 | depth 0.45 m | reverse complement strand
TCTTCTATGCCGCCGTTGGCGTTGCGACCCTCCTGGACAGGCGGCGCACGCGCCGTGAGCCTGAGTGGGCCAAGGTCGCCGACGACGAAGCCAGCCAGCTGTAGCGTCCTACCGTGAGCAAACGTATCGGGTTGATCACCAACCCCACCTCGGACAAGGGTCGCGGCGTGGCCCTCGGGCGCGAGGTGGCAGCCAGGTTGGAGGCCGAGGGCCATGAGGTGATCGAGCTCTCCGACGAGACCGCGGCCGGAGCACGTGACCGTGCCCTGGCCGGTATCGCCGCGGGGCTGGATGTCCTGGCGGTCACCGGAGGGGACGGCACGGTCAATCTTGGGGTCAACCTCTGCGCCGGCACCGAGATGGTCCTGGCCATCGTGGCGGCCGGGACCGGGAACGACATTGCACGCGGCCTGCAGCTACCCGTTCGCGACGCGATGGCCGCAGCCAAGGTCATCTCCAGTGGCACCGTACGCGTCATCGATGCGGGCCGCCATACCGATGCGCAGGGCGTCCAGCACTGGTTCGCTGGTGTCCTGGGCGCAGGCTTCGACTCCGTGGTCAATGAGCGTGCCAACACCTGGGGCTGGCCGAAGGGCCGGATGCGCTACAACCTGGCCATTGCCAGGGAACTGCCTGTATTCAAACCGATCCCCTATGTCATCGAGGTGGACGGTGTCCGCCACAGCACCCACGCGATGCTGGTGGCCGTGGGCAATGGTCCGTCATACGGCGGCGGCATGCGGGTTTGCCCGGACGCCAGCTTCGACGACGGGCTCTTCGACATCCTCATCCTGCACGAGATTTCCACGATCGAGTTCCTCAAGGTCTTCCCGAAGGTGTTCAGTGGCAAGCACGTCGGGCACCCGGCCGTAGAGATCCTGCGAGGCCGTCAGGTCCGGCTCGAGGCCTCAGCGATCATCAGCTATGCCGATGGTGAGCGCTTTGCGCCCCTTCCCATGAGCTGCGAGAACGTGCCGGCCGCGTTGAACGTCCTGGTCCCGGATCTCTGACGTAGCCTGAGCGCCATGGCCACCTCATCGGAAGCCGCACACCCCGAGCTGGACGCGTTCGCCAAGGGTTTCGACTTCGCGTTCGACGACTTCCAGGTGCAGGCGTGCCAGGCCGTTGCCGACGGAGCGGGGGTGCTGGTGGCCGCACCCACCGGCGCTGGCAAGACCATCGTGGGGGAGTTTGCGGTGTTCCTGGCGCTGGCGACTGGGCGCAAGGCCTTCTACACAACGCCGATCAAGGCCCTGTCGAACCAGAAGTACGCCGATCTGGTGCGACGTCACGGCGCCGACAAGGTCGGTCTGCTCACCGGCGACTCCTCGATCAACGGTGAAGCCCCCGTCGTCGTGATGACCACCGAGGTGCTGCGCAACATGATGTACGCCGGGTCCGCCACCCTTCGCGGGCTCGGCTTCGTCGTCATGGACGAGGTGCACTACCTCGCCGACCGCTTTCGCGGCGCGGTCTGGGAGGAAGTCATCATCCACCTGCCCGAGGACGTGCAGGTGGTCTCGTTGTCGGCGACGGTGAGCAATGCCGAGGAGTTCGGCGCGTGGCTCTACGAGGTTCGCGGGGACACGACGGTGATCGTCGAGGAGCACCGACCGGTGCCGTTGTGGCAACACATGATGGTCGGCCAGGGCTTGTATGACCTTTTCACAGATGAGGTTTCGACCACGACCGGGGTCTTCGACCCGACCAGGGTCAATCCCGAGCTGCTGGAGCGGATCCGTGGTGGCGAACGCGCTGATGGCGCCGATGGACGCGGTCGCGCCAGGGACGGCGGCGCCGACAGGCGGGGTCGTGACCGGCGGCCCCCTCGGCAAGGTGGCCGCTTCGGAGGAGGGCCGAGCCGCTCTGAGGTCATCGAGCGCCTGAACCGCGACGGACTGTTGCCGGCGATCACGTTCATTTTCAGTCGCATCGGCTGCACGTCCGCGGTGCGCCAACTGTTGGCCAGCGGCATGCGGCTGATCCCGCCGGCGGAGGGCGACCGGATTCGCCGTACGGTCGAGGAGCGCATCCAGGGACTGGCCGATGAGGACCTCGACGTGCTGGGCTACTGGGAGTTCGTCGAGGGTCTCACCCGCGGTTTCGCGGCACACCATGCCGGGATGTTGCCAACCTTCCGGGAGATCGTCGAGGAGCTCTTCACGGCCGGCCGCATCCGTGCGGTGTTCGCCACCGAGACCCTGGCGCTGGGTATCAACATGCCTGCGCGGTCCGTGGTGCTGGAACGACTGGTGAAGTTCAACGGAGAGACGCACGCAGACATCACCCCGGCTGAGTACACCCAGCTGACAGGTCGCGCGGGGCGGCGCGGCATCGACATCGAGGGTCACGCGGTGGTGCTCTACAACCGGGGTCTGGACCCACTTGCGGTGGGGGGTCTGGCATCAACGCGCACATATCCACTGAAGTCCAGCTTTCGCCCGACCTACAACATGGCGGTCAACCTCGTCGGACAGGTTGGACGCCAGACGGCCCGCGAGATCTTGGAGACGTCGTTCGCGCAGTTCCAGGCTGACCGTGCCGTCGTCGGGATGGCGCTGACTGTCAAGCGCAACGAGGAGGCGCTGGCTGGTTACGCCGAGTCGATGACCTGTCATCTGGGGGACTTCACCGCGTATGCCGCGCTGCGCAACGAGATACGCGACATCGAGAAGGAAGCCGCCAAGGCCCGGTCGGCCAGTCGTCGGGCCGAGGCGGCGGTCAGTCTGGAGAAGCTCCGCCCTGGCGACGTCATCAGGATCCCGGGTGGTCGGCGCTCGGGTTACGCGATCGTCATCCAGGGCAACGCCGGGGGCAAGAAGGACAGCGCCTCGCCGACCGTTCTGACTTCCGATGCACAGGTGCGCCGGCTCACGCTCGCAGACGTCCCCACCCCGGTCGACCCAGTCATCAACCTCAGCGTCCCCAAGCACTTCAACGCCCGAAATGCCAAGTCCCGCAAAGACCTTGCGGCAACGATGCGGATCAAGGTGCCCCACGATCCGCCACCGGCACGGCACACCGGCTCTGCGGGTTCCGGGGAAGAACAGCGGGTCAGCGAGCTGCGCCGGCAGATGCGCGCGCACCCCTGCCACGGGTGTCCCGATCGAGAGAACCACGCACGCTGGGCCGAACGCTGGTGGCGCCTGCGTCGCGAGACCGACCGTGTCGCTCATACGGTGGAGGGCAGGAGCAACTCTGTGGCCCGCACGTTCGACCGCGTCTGCGAGCTTCTGGTGGACCTGGGTTATCTCACTGAGGGCGGCGCCGCAGTGACAGCGCAGGGCGACTGCCTCAAGCGGCTCTACACCGAGAAGGATCTGTTGGCAGCCGAGTGCCTGCGCCTTGACCTCTGGAAGAGGCTCGACCCGCCGAGCCTCGCGGCGATCGTCTCCACGCTGCTGTACGAGCCGCGCCGTGATGAGGGAGACGTCTCTCCTCGCATGCCCAACGACGACGTCCGCGAGGCGTATGAAGCCATGGTGCGCAGATGGAGTCTGCTCGAGGACAGCGAAAGACTGCATATGTTGCCGCAGACCAGCTGTCCGGACGCGGGTATGGCCTGGATGATGCATCGTTGGGCCAGCGGTCAGCGCCTGGAGGTGGTCCTTCGCGACAGCGAGATTGGTGCCGGCGACTTTGTCCGTCGCTGCAAGCAGGTCGTGGACCTGCTCGGTCAGATCGGTGACGCGGCTCCCGACCGGACCCTGGCGGTGACTGCGAGGCGTGCGATCGACGGGGTGATGCGAGGCGTCGTCGCTGCCGATCGAATCGACTGACAGAGGCAGGCCCGGCTCGGGGTCGCTGACTTCGCCGACGTTTGCGTGTTTGGTCGTCTGCGGCAATGGCGCAGGACCGCTGCCTCACATACTGATTCTGTCGACCGGCAACTCGCCCAAAGCGCTCAAGGCGGCGCGGCAAAGTCGCTCAGTTGTTCTCGCCGAGCCCGAGCGCGTTCAGCACCCGGTTGAGGGGATTGGTGAGGCCGTAACCCGAAGCCAGGGACGAGAGGAGAGTGAGGTCGCCAACCTGGCGGGGGAGCGAGGCATCAAAGTCCGGGATCGGCACGTCCAGGGCGACCTGGACAACAACGGGTGCAACGTCTAGATAGGCCGAGGCTGCTTCCAGTCGTTGTCGTTGCGCGCCCTTGATCTGAGGGTCGCCCTCAGCGAGGGCGCGACGCAGACTGGCCAGATCGCCATACCGGTTGATCAGGGTGGCTGCGGTCTTCTCACCGATCCCTGCGACACCGGGCAACCCGTCGCTGGTGTCACCGCGCAGCGTCGCCAGGTCGGCGTAGGCCTGACCGGTGGGAACGGAGTATTTTGCCTGCAGAAATGCCTGGGTGACCACGTCGGGATCCCGCACTCCGCCGCGTGCGGTGTAGAGGACCCTGACGCCGGCTTCGTCATCGACCAGTTGGAACAGGTCGCGGTCGCCGGTGATGACATCCACCAGCTGTCTGCCGCGAGCGCGATGGGTCAGGGTGCCGATGACATCGTCAGCCTCGTAGCCATCACTTCCGATACGGACAATCCCCAAGGCCTGCAACGCATCCACGATCAGCGGCACCTGCGCAGTGAGGTCTTCGGGGCTCTCCTCCTGGATCTGGCTGCCTTCGCTGAGACGGTGCGTCTTGTACGTCGGGATGGCGTTGACCCGAAACGCCGGTCGCCAGTCGTTGTCCCAGCAGGCCACCAGATGGGTCGGGTGATGGGTGGCGACCAGTGTCGCGATCATGTCCAGAAGGCCGCGTACGGCATTCGTGGGCGGCTGCTCGGAGCTGCGTCGCTGATCCGGGACGCCGTAGAAGGCGCGGAAGTACAAGGAGGCAGAGTCCAGGAGCATCAGGCGCTGGGTCATGTCGTCATCGTGCCACTAGGGAGTTCTTCGAGGCATCGTCAGCCTGCCGCCGCCCGCAGGCGCTGGGACCTTAGTAACCTTGGGCCATGGAGGATCTGGATCGCCGCATCGTCGGGTTGTTGTTGCAGGACGGCCGCATGAGCTTCACCGATCTCGGCAAGGTCACCGGGCTGTCGACATCGGCGGTCCACCAGCGGGTGCGCCGGCTGGAAGGACGTGGAGTGATTCAGGGTTACCGCGCAGTTGTCGACTACAACGCGCTGGGGATGCCGCTCGTCGCCTTCATATCGGTCACGCCGACGGATCCGGCGGCCCCGGACGATGTGCCGGACCGCCTTCGCGACATGGCCGACATCGAAGCCTGCCACTCGGTCGCGGGGGAGGAGAGCTACATTCTCAAGGCCAGGGTGTCCACCCCCGGCGAGCTCGAGGATCTTCTCGCCCGGGTACGAACTTCGGCCATGGTGTCGACACATACGACGGTGGTGCTCTCGACTCCCTGGGAGGAGCGTTCGCACCTTATTGACGGGCTCGATGACTGACTTGCAGAACTGAGCGTCAAATGACTTCAAAGGGCGCTGAGCGCGAGGTTCGCCCCACGGCGGGGGTCTACCCGGAGGCCGGGCCCTACGAGCAGGGGCTGCTCGACGTCGGTGACGCCAACTTCGTCTATTGGGAAGCGTGCGGTAACCCCGGCGGAAAGCCGGCGCTCGTTCTGCATGGCGGTCCGGGGTCGGGGTGTACACCGGGGTGGCGACGGTACTTCGACCCGGACGTGTACCGGATCATCCTGTTCGACCAACGGGGCTGCGGCAGAAGCACACCCGATGCGAGTGAGCCGGCCGTTGACCTGGCCACCAACACGACCCACCATCTGCTCGCCGACATCGAGCGGTTGCGGGGTCAGCTGAGCATCGACAGATGGCTGGTGTTCGGTGGCTCGTGGGGTTCGACGCTCGGCTTGGCCTACGCCGAGAAGCATCCTGACCACGTCTCGGAGGTTGTGCTCTTCAGTGTTGTCACAACCGGTCGCAGGGAGGTCGAGTGGGTGACGCGCGACATGGGCCGGGTGTTCCCCGAGCAATGGTCGCGTTTCCGCGATGCCGTGCCCGCAGAAGAGCGCGACGGCAGCCTCGTCGATGCCTACGCTCGTCTGCTGTCCGACCCAGACCCGGCCGTGCGCGAAAAAGCCGCTCGTCACTGGTGCGCCTGGGAGGACACCCACGTCGCCGTCCACCCGAACCACCTGCCCGACCCGCGATTCGACGATCCGGCTTTTCGGATGCGCTTTGCGCGTCTGGTCACTCACTACTGGCGCCATGGCGCATGGCTCGAGGACGGGATCCTGCTCCGCGAGGCAGGAAAGCTGGCAGGCATCCCCGGAGTTCTGGTGCACGGCCGCCTCGACGTGAGTGGCCCGCCAGACATCGCCTGGCATCTCGCGCAGGCATGGCCCGACTGCGAGCTCGTCCTGGTGGACGAGGCGGGACACGGCTGCGGGGAGCCTGGCATGAGTGAAGCTCTCATCGGCGCCACGGATCGCTTCGGAACCCGCCGTTAGCCCGACACCAGGCCGATGGCCCGCATGACGCTCTCCAGCCGGGGCGCTGCGAACGCCGCGGCCCTGTCGCGGCCGGCTCCGAGTAGTTCCTCCACCTTGTGTGGGTCTGCCGCAAGCGCGACATAACGTCGCTGAACAGGCTCGAGCAGAGCCACGACTGCGTCGGCGGTGTCTGTCTTGAGGTCCCCGTATGACGTGTAGCGGGCTGCCACCTCGACGGGCCGCACGCCGATGCATGCACCGAGAATCTCCAACAGGTTCGTGATGCCGGGCTTGGATACCTCATCGTGACGCACCTCGCCGTCGGAGTCTGTGACGGCCCGCATCACCTTGCGGCGCAACACATCCGGGCTGTCGAGCATGCGAAGCACCCCAGCGGCTTGGTCAGGGTCTGACTTGCTCATCTTGGCTGACGGGGTCATCAGATCTCGACCGCGCGCCGCGGCCGGCGCGCGCTGGAGCTCGGGCACGATGAACGTCGGGCCATAGGTGGTGTTGAACCGGATTGCCAGATTACGCGCCAGCTCCACGTGCTGGTCCTGGTCGCCGCCGACGGGGACCCGGTGTGCGTCGTACAGCAGGATGTCGGCGGCCATGAGACATGGGTAGGTGAACAGCGATGCCCGGGTCATCGGCTTGCCGCGTCCCTTCTCCTTGTACTGCACCATGCGGGAGAGCTCGCCGACATAGGCCGTGCACTCCAGCAGATAGGCCAGTTGGGCGTGGGCGGGGACCGCGGACTGGATGAACACGCACTGGTCGGGCAGACCCGACGCCAGGAACAGCAGGGCTGTCTCGCGGGTCAAGGTCGCGAGTCGCCTCGGGTCATGTTGTGTCGTCATGGCGTGCAGGTCCGCCACGAAGTAGAACCCGGGTTCCTCGCTCTGCTCGGCAAAGCGTCGCAGCGCCCCGAGGTAGTTGCCCAGGGTGAGACGGCCGGATGGGGTAATGCCGGAGACGGCGGTCATAAGTGCGTCCTTCGATGAGGCCCCGCCGAAACCGCTGGCCCTACAACGAAAGGGCCGCCTCGACGAGGCGGCCTTGGTGCGTGCGCAACAGGATGGACCGCCTGGTCAGAGGGGCCACGACAGGGTGGAGGCGGTGCAGATCACTTTACGACCGTAGCGCTTGGAGGCCTCTGCCGATCAGGCGTCCGCTAGAGCACGCAACTCCAGGAAGTCGTAGACGCCCAGAAGGCCGAGCACCAGGCGTTCGAGCACCCGGATCTCCTGCCGTGTCTCATCGTGAAACAGCCGGGGCGCCGTGAGCTCGATTTGCTTGCCGCCGGTGAGAAGCTCGCATCCACCGGCTGCGAGGACGTTCTTCAGCCAGTCGGTGTCCGGACCATAGGTAAGTGCTACGACGTAGCGTCCGCCTGGACGCGGGAATACGTTGACCGGCGTCCGGTACAGCTTGCCGGATCTGCGTCCGCGATGAACCACGACACCCAGCCCCGGCAGCCATGGGAACAGCGGCTTGGTGACCTTGTTCAGCGCGACTTTGTTGAACTGGCGCATCTGGTCGGGAATTGGCATGACCCCACCGTATCTTCGCGATGACCCTCGAATCTGGCACGATGCGGGCATGGCGTTTTCGAAGAAGCTGCTGTCCAACGGCGAGTACGTCGTGCTGAGTGTTCGCTCGCACGGCAAGGCGCTCATCTGGCCTGTCGTCGTGTTCGTCGTGGTGGTGGGCGCCGTCATCACCGCCCTGATGCTCAAGCCCCACAACAGCGCGCTAGCTCTGGCCGCCGCTGTGGTGGCCGTTCCGGTGCTGGTTCTCTGGTCGTTGTTCCCGTTCCTGCGCTGGATCAGCTCGACCTATACCGTTACGAACCGGCGGCTGATCACCCGTCACGGCGTCCTCACACGGACCGGCCGTGATATCCCGCTTTTCCGTATCAACGACGTGGCCTACGAGATGGGCCTGATCGACCGGCTGCTGGGCTGTGGGACTCTGATCATCTCCGACGCCACCGAGAAGGCCGGCGTTGTCCTGCCGGACATCCCCAACGTGGAGCAGGTGCAGCTTCAGATCTCGGACCTGCTCTTCACCAACGACGACGGGAACGACGGTGACGGCAGTCGGGTGCCCGGCGAGCCTCCTCGCGACAATCGCTGACAACCCGCGATCGTAGGACACGTAAGCCGCGTCCCCCGGTCAGGGGCGCGGCATACGGGCTGTTCAGACGAGCTGGGCCACCGAGGCCTCCCGGCTCGCGGTGGCCTTGGCCACAGCGGCCTCGTGAGCCAGCTCGACCCCGCCGTGCTCGCGCCACCAGTCCTGACCGGTCTCGGGCAGGGTGTAGATGGGGTCGTAGTAGACGAACTCCTGCGACAGTGCTTCGGTGTCTGCGCTCTCGATCGAGGTTCGGTAGTTCTTGCGCCAGAACGACATTCCGCGTTCGGTGTCGTAGGAGTCGACCTGGTGGACCCAGCGCTTGCCCACGTACGGCACGTCGCAGACGATGCGCGGCGTGGCGAAGCCCGGCAGGTAGCCCATGAGGTCGTGCTGCAGCCGCTGCGCCTCGGCCAGCGAGAGCCGCCAGTGCTCGGCGAACGGGATCATGTCGCACATGTAGAAGTAGTAAGGCGTGATCGAGGCCTCATCCTGCAGTGCGAAGCACAGGTCAAGCAGCTGCTCGACCGAGTCGTTGACCCCGCGCATGAGGACGCCCTGGTTGCGAACTGCCCCGACCCCGGCGTCCAGCATCGCGTTGGCGGCGGCGGCGACGGCGGGCGTCACTGACTGGGCGCTGTTGACGTGGGTGTGGATTGCCAGGTTGACGCCGCGCTCGCGGGCCTTGGCCGCAACCCGGCCGACGCCCTCGACGACGTCGTCGGCCAGCCAGTGCTGTGGCAGACCCATCAGCGCCTTGGTGGCCAGGCGGATGTCGCGGATGTTGTCGATCTCCAGCAGCCGGTCCAAGAAGGACTCGAGGTTCTTCCACGGCATGTTGGCCACGTCGCCACCGGAGACGACCACGTCGCGCACGACGGGGTTCGCGCGCAGGTAGGTCATCATCGCGTCGTAGCGGTCGACCGGTTTGAGATCGAACTTGAGCTTGGGGATGACCGGCGTCGAGTTGCCGACAAGGTCCATCCGGGTGCAGTGGCCGCAGTATTGCGGGCAGGTCGACAGCAGCTCTGCCAAAACCTTGGTGGGGTAGCGGTGGGTCAGACCCTCGACCGCCCACATGTCGTGCTCGTGCAACGAGTCTCGGGTGGAGTATGGGTGGCTCGGCCAGTCGACGCGTCGGTCGCTGAAGACCGGGAGCATGTAGCGGCGGACGGGATCGGCATAGAACGCATGGGTGAACTCTTCGCCGGCGCTGGGCATAGAGTCCCCGGACGCGCTGACAACGCCAGTACAGGGGACCATCGTGTTCATCATCTGCGGTGTTACGAGCATCGACATCGTGGCCCGCTCGGCCTGGTCCCGTTCGAGGTCGGCATAGAAGGCGTCAGTGAGCAGATCGCCCATGAGTGCTCGCAGGCCCTTGATGTTCTTGACGCAGTGGGCCCGCTGCCACTGGACACTGGCCCACTCGATGGCGGTGATGTGGCGCCAGCCTGGCAAGCGGGTCCAGTCTGGCTCTACCAGCTCGTGGCGCAGGTAGGCGTAGGGCTGCTCGATCTTTGGGTCCATGGATGGCATGATACGGGAGAACTTGCGTAATTCGTATCACTGCACCGCAAAATGTGTTCATGTATGGCAAAATGCAGGAGGAATCAGTGACGGTGCCGATTAAACGACCCGAGAGCTCGCCCGTGGGTCTGCACAGAGTCCTTGAGCCATCCGGTGACCAGATCACGTTGCCCCAGGCCGCCCAACGCCTGGATGCCTCCCCTGAGATCTGGGCGGACGAGGTTCGCATTGACATCGAAACCCTGAACCTGGACGCGGCCTCGTATCGCCAGCTGGCCGGGATTCACCGCACCGCGGACGACCAGATCGACGGCGCCGCGATGCGCGCGTCCGTCCTGGACATCGTGGCAACCCGCGGCAAGATGCAGAACCCCGTCACCGGTTCGGGCGGAATGCTCATCGGAACGGTCGCCGAGGTGGGAGAGCAGAGCCCACTGGGGCTTTCCGTCGGTGACCACGTGGCCACGTTGGTGTCCCTGTCCTTGACCCCGTTGCAGATCACCGACGGCCTGGCCCGCTGGGACGGCATGGGCGAGCGGGTGCCCGCCGCGGGCCACGCGATCCTGTTCGGCAGGTCCATCGCGGCCGTGTTGCCGACCGACCTCGACCATGAGCTCGCGCTCATGGTGATGGACGTCTGCGGCGCACCCGCTCTTGTGTCCCGGCTGGTGCACGAATACGTGGCGAAGGGTGCGGCGCCTTCGGTGCTGGTCCTTGGCGGCGCAGGCAAGTCGGGGTCCATGTCCTTGGCTGCGGCCCAGGACGCCGGAGCCGGACGTCGAGTCGCGGTCGTGCCCAACGACAAGGAGGCGCGCATGCTGGAGGGGATCGGGCTTGCCGACCATGTGGTTATCGCCGACGCGCGCTCACCACTGGGCCTGTCCGGTGCGGTGCAGGCGGCCGGCGGCCCGGCTGACATCACCGTTGTCTGCGTCGATGTCCCAGGCTGCGAGCATCCCGCGATCCTGTCGACGGCACCCGGCGGCACGGTGGTCTTCTTCTCGATGGCGACGAACTTCGCCGCGGCGGCGTTGGGGGCCGAGGGGCTGGCGGCCGATGTGCGGATGCTCGTGGGTAACGGGTACGTCCCCGGTCACGCTGACTACGCGTTGAAGCTGCTGCGTGCCAACTCCGGCGTGCGGGGGCTGTTCGAAGGCCGACTGGAGCCGAGACAGACTGAGGCCTCGTGACCACCGAAGCGCCGAGAGAATCACGTCTGCACGGCTCACCGCCGGCAGCCACATCTACGCTGTACCGAGGCGGCTTCGTGTACGGCGCGGCAGACCCGTTTGCGACGGCGTTGGTTGTCGTCGACAACCAGATCGCGTGGATCGGCACCGACGAGGCTGCAGCCGGCCACGCTGACGGGGTCGACGAGGTGGTCGAGCTCGACGGAGCGCTGGTTACGCCCACCTTCGTAGATGCCCACGTCCATACCTCGGCGACCGGTCTGGGGCTGCGCAGTGTTGAGCTCGCCGACACAGTGTCCCTGCAGCAGGCCCTGGACAGGATCGAGAAGGCTGCCCGCAAGCGGGCCGGCCGTCCGGTCTACGCACCCAACTGGGATGAGCGAAACTGGCCCGAACGCCGCCCGCCGACGGGCAAGGAGCTCGACCGCGCGACGTACGGCGGGGTGGTCTACGCGCCACGGGTTGACGGCCACTCGGCTGTGATCTCCTCGGCCCTGGCGGCCGCGTCCGGCGCCCGGAACCATCAGGGCTGGAACGACAACGGGCTGGTGAGCCGTGAGGCGCACCACGCGGCTCGCGACGCGTTCCACGCCGGGATCAGCGGGGCTGAGCGTCGCATCGACATCGACGCCGCACTGGACGCCGCCGCCGCGGCCGGGATCGGCCTCATCCACGAGAACGGCGGGCCAACCCTCAGCTCGGAGGCAGACTTCGCGGACGTTCTCGCGGCCGGGCGGGGTGGCCACGGCCCGGAAGTCGTCGGCTACTGGGCCGAGCTTGTCGGCGACGAAGAGTCGGCCAGGGCGCTCGCCAGTCGGCTGGGCGCCCGAGGACTGGCGGGCGACCTCAACATCGATGGCTCGATCGGATCGCGAACCGCATCGCTGCGAGAGCCGTATGCCGACGTCCAGGTCAGCCCGGGTACCGGCAACACTGGCCACTGCGGGCATCCATACCTGTCTGTCGAGCAGGTTCGTGACCACATTGCCGCCTGCTCGCTGGCCGGCATCCAGGCAGGCTTTCACGTCATCGGAGACGCGGGTGCCGATACGGCCATTGCCGGCTTCCAGGCCGCGGCAAGCATGGTCGGCGCGGCCAGGGTTGTCGCGGCACGCCACCGCCTGGAGCACCTTGAGATGGTGGACGTCGAGGGCATCAAGGCACTGGCGGAGCTGGGCGTCACCGCCTCGGTCCAGCCGGCGTTCCACGCACTGTGGGGTGGGCCCGACGGCATGTATGCCAGCCGGCTGGGTCCTGAGCGGGCCGGTGGCATGAACCCGTTCGCCGCCCTGCAGGAGGCAGGCATCCCTCTGGCCCTGGGCTCGGACACACCCGTGACGCCGTTCGCACCGTGGGAGGCCATCCGCGGCTGCGTCAACCACCATGAACCTGCCCAGCGGCTTTCGGCACAGTCGGCGTTCCTGGCGCATACCCGTGGCGGGTGGCGCGCTGCGGGCGCTGACGACCACGGCTACCTTGGCGTCGGCCAGCCGGCGAGCTTCGCGCTCTGGTCGCTCGGGTGCCCCCGCCGCTCCAACGGGCGGACGCCGGCTTGCCTGCCGGACCTGTCACCCGGGGCCGCACCGCCCACGAATCTGCGCACCGTCATAGGCGGTCGCACCGTCTTCAACCTGGAAGAGGCGTCATGAGCACCAAGCCCAAACTGGAGCTGGACCCTGCCGTCATTCGTCGGGCACGTTCGCTGGCCCGCAAGGCCGGCGCACCCGTGGTCAAGTTGGCCAAGACGCACACCACAGTGTCCGTCGAGCGGGCAGTGCTGCGGCTGGCTGGCCTGGCCGGTGCCGACCATGAAGGCGTGCCGTGGGTTAACCACCTGGTCGACGCCGTCCGTGACGAGGTGGGGCTTGAGGTCGGTGTGACCACACCGGTGTTCGACGCCTTGCGCCGCGGAGAAGCACCGGATCTGTTGACGCTCGCCCAGAAGTCCGCCGCGGGTTCGATCTCGTTCCGGCTGCCGCAGGGCCGCGACACCAGTGCGGCGCAGAGCCTGGCGCTGCGTTCGGTCAAGCCCGGCATGGCCCGTATCGACAAGAACCGAACCACCCGGGACCGCCTGATCAAGCGTCTCGGCAACCCGAAGCAACGGCCGTGGATCTATCTGATCGTGGCCACAGGTGACATCTACGAGGACATCCCGCAGGCTCAGACCGCGGCCCGCGAGGGTGCGGACATCATCGCCGTGATCCGCTCGACCGGGCAGTCGCTGCTCGACTTTGTCCCCGAGGGGGCTACCCGCGAGGGCTATGCCGGCACGTACGCCACCCAGGAGAACTTCGCCCTGATGCGCGCAGCCCTGGATGAGGTGTCCAAGGAGCTGGGGCGCTACATCCGCCTGGTCAACTATGCGTCCGGGCTCTGCATGCCCGAGATCGCGACCCTGGCGGGGCTCGAGCGGCTCGACATGATGCTCAACGACTCCATGTACGGCATTCTCTTTCGCGACATCAACCCGATCAGGACGTTTGTGGATCAGCGGTTCTCGCGCCAGATCCACGCCCGCGCCGGCATCATCATCAACACCGGCGAAGACAACTACCTGACCACCGCCGATGCGGTCGATGCGGCGCACACCGTGACCGTCAGCCAGCTGATGAACGAGTACTTCGCCAAGGAAGCCGGCCTGCAGGACTGGCAACTGGGCCTGGGTCACGCGTTCGAGATCAACCCCGAGATCCCCGACTCGTTCCGGATGGAGCTGGCACAGGCACTGCTCGCGCGCCAGCTGTTCCCGGAGGCGCCGCTGAAGTGGATGCCGCCCACCAAGCACATGACAGGGGATGTGTTCCGCGGCTATCTGCTGGACGGTTTCTTCAACCTCGTGGGGGCCATGACCGGCCAGGACATCCTGCTCGTCGGCATGATGACCGAGGCCGTGGTCACCCCGTTCCTGTCCGACCGCGACCTGGCCCTGCAGAACGTCCGCTACGTCCTCAACGCGGCCGGCGGACTGGCCGAGGACTTCCACCCTCCTCGCGACGGGTTCATCCAGAACCGTGCCCGCCAAGTGCTCTCCGAGGCAGTCGACCTGCTCGAGAAGATTGTCAATGACCAGGGCCAGCCGGGGTCCGTTCCTCTCCTGCAGGCAATCAGTGACGGCACCTTTGGGTTGATGAAACGTCCCGCCGATGCCGGCAAGGGCCTGGACGGCGTGGTCCGATGCGCGCCCGGCTACGACAACCCGGCCAGCACCTTGTTGGAAGCAGGTAGTGGACGATGAACATCCGCGATCCAGGTTCGAAGCAGGCGTCCGCGAAAACCCTGCCCTCCAAGACGTTGCCGGACCTCATCCGGCCGTACGGCGACACTACCGGGGACGGCATGGTCCAGGTCTCCTTCACCCTTCCGATCCCGCATGACAAACGGGCTGAGGGCGCTGCGCTCCAGCTGGCGGCCAAGATGGGTCTGGCGCCCGCGCTACTGGTTCACGCCAAGGCGATGGGTTCGGACTTCACCTTCTTCATCGTCTACGGCAGCGTCAGCCACCGGGTGGACCTGCGTGAGGTCGTGGTGATCGAGCGCGAGTTCGCGATGCTCAGCGCCAAGGACGTCAACGCCGCGATCAAGAGGCGGCTGCACCGCAAGCTCGTGGTGGTCGGCGCGTGCATCGGCACCGACGCACACACCGTGGGCATCGACGCCATCCTGAACATCAAGGGGTTCGCGGGGGAGAAGGGCCTGGAGTACTACACCGAGATCAAGGTCGTGAACTGCGGCGCCCAGGTGCTGGTGCCCGAACTGGTCGCTCGCGCCCGTGCGGAGAAGGCCGACGCGGTCCTGGTCAGCCAGGTCGTCACTCAGAAGGACGCCCACATCCACAACACCATGACCATGTCGGCGGCGTTCCGCGAGGCCTATCCCGCCGGGAAGGTGCCGCTGCTGATCGTCGGCGGCCCCCGGTTCGAACAGGGATCGGCTGCCGCGCTCGGCGTGGACCGGATCTTCGGCAAGGGCACGACGCCAGGTGAGGTCGCGTCGTATCTCGTTCACGCCATCGGGGTCGGCGAGGTTGCGCCGTCAGGGCCCTGAGCGCACACCGGTTATGGTGAACCGCTCGACGGCGGCCACGTGGCCACCGGTCGACGCGACGATGGTGACCGGCCCTGGCTGGGTGCGCGTCAGGGGCAGTCGCACCGACCACGACGTCGGAGCAGCGGCCGGCAGACAGCAGTAACCCCCGACGACGCCGGACAGCTGCCGGGCGCTCACCCGAATGCTCTCGTCAACGCCGGCGATGTGGCCCCCCGACAATGACGGTGCCTGCCACTGCGGACCCATAGCTCGGCCGCCTCAACGAGAAGGTGGCGCTGTCGTCGGTGCCAACGACTTCCCATGGCTGGCCGGTCCCGGAGCCGATGCGTACGAGATGGATCACGGCCGCGGTCCCGCTGGTCCCTTCGACCGTGTAGCCGACTGCGACTTGGGCATCTGTTGCCGTAATCGTCTTGCGAACCACACGGTCGATCTCAACGAAGCCGAGGTACTGCCGGGCAAAGGCCACGGCAACTTCACCGGCGTCCAGGCGCCACGGCTGGTGGCCTGCCTGGAGTGCTTCCCGTTGCCACTGCTCGGCCGCAGCGACCGACGCGAACGGCCACAGGGGTACGTAACCGAACGACGTCGGACCTGAGGGGGCGTTCGTAGTCGCGGTAGCCGTCCCGGTCACCGGGCTGGGCGGGCCGGAGGCCGAGCCGGGGTTGGATGTCGATTGAGGGATCGAGGTTGGGGCCGAGGTTCCCCCGCCGCTACAGGCGGTAACAGCCAAGGCCAAGGCCAAGGCGGGGACGAAATTCCTGCGCACGTCTGCCCCCTTTGTCAGTTCCGATGATCCTCGTCGATGGGAGAACAGCGCAACCAACACGCTGACCAAGGGTGCAGCGATCCTGCTTTCGGGCGGCTTGCTCGAGATGTCGGTGATGTAATGGGCCTTCCCACGTCCGGGTTCACCGCCGTTCTCGTGTCACTGGACGGCACCACGAAGGAGCACCCACATGAGCAAGCACGGGCCAGCCACAGTCGGCTTGACGGTGACGCACCGCCGGTACGTTCCGTACAGCCACGCCCACTACGCAGGCAATCTCGTGGACGGCGCATACTCGCTGGCAGCCTTCGGCGACGTTGCGACCGAGATGTGCATCCGCACCGACGGCGACGAGGGCCTGTTCGCCTCCTACAGCGACGTGCAGTTTCGGGCTCCGGTCCGGGCCGGCGACTGCATCGAGATCGAGGCCACCCTGGTCAGGGTCGGTTCGCGCAGTCGCGAGATGAGCTTCGAGGTTCGGGTCATGACACGGGGGAACCCGGTTGGTGGCGAGTCTGCAGCTGATCTGCTGGACGAGCCGGTCATCGCGACAACCGCTCGTGGCGTCGTCGTCGTGCCGGCCATTACCTGATCTATTCCGGCGTTTCTTCGACGACACGCCAAAATTGGGAAAAGACTCTGTATTCGCAATGGAATTGGGCGTGCCTCTGACCTGCGCGTTTGTGCATCGCCGCAGGTGAACGCAGGGTTGACAGCAGGGGCGGAACGGGTATCTTCAGAGCGTTGGCCGCCGCTCAATCAAGAAAACAAGCGAGGTCACAGGGCATGGGCATTCTCGGGACCCATGGCGGTTGGGGACTGTAACCGTCATGAGAAACCAGATCTACGGGACTTCCTGTCAGGTGGCACATCGCAGGGCATCGGAGGCGGTTGGCGGCAGGGCCCGCGTGCTTAGTAGACAACAACCTCGGATCGGCATCCAGTCGCTTCGAAGTTGGTCCCAACGGCAACGGGCCCTGCCGCACCCGGTGCCACCCCAAATACACCGGGCAATGCGCCCAACCATTGACACACCGATGCGGCGGTGCACTGCAGTCAGGTCGTGATCTAGCCTGAACCGGTGTATCGCTACCCACTCGCCGTTGCTTCCGGCCTGGCTCTGTGGCTGGCATTTCCCTCACACGACCTCTGGATCATGGCGCCGATCGGTGTCGCTCTCCTGGCGCTCGCGACGTACCGGGCCCGGGTCTGGCACGGCGCTCTGCTCGGTCTCCTAAGTGGGCTGGCGTGCTTCCTGCCGCTACTGTCCTGGTCTGGTGTCTACGTAGGCGCGCTCCCGTGGATCGCTCTGGCTGTACTCGAGTCCCTCTATATCGCTCTACTCGGGGCGGTCTGCGCACTGCTCCAGGGTGGACCAACAATGTCCGGGGCGGGCAGGGTACGGCCGATGGTCGTGGCCTTGGCCTGGGTGGCACAAGAAGCCTTGCGGGACAACACCCCGTTTGGCGGGTTCCCCTGGGGACGCCTGGCCTTCAGCCAGGCCGACTCGCCGCTGGCTGGGTTGGCCGCCCTGGGTGGCGCTCCTGGTGTGACGTTCGGGGTGGGGCTGGTGGGCGGACTGCTGGCCGCCGGCGTTGCCCGGCTGACCAGTGGCCGCCGATCAGCCCGCCAATCCGGCATCCGGAACAACGGCACAGGGCGCAGTGTCCTTGTTGCCACGCTGAGCCTCGCCTGCGCCATATCGGTCATGCTGCTGCCCTCGCTGGTCCCCAGACCGATCGCTGGGTCGAACGGACGGTTCATGGCGGTCCAGGGCAACGTGCCCCGGCCCGGTCTGGACTTCAACGCTGAGCGTCGGGCCGTCCTGGACAACCATGCGAGGGTGACCCGGCAGGCGGCCGTATCTGTGAAGGCGGGGACCCGGCCCCAACCGGATCTCGTCGTGTGGCCGGAGAACGCCTCGGACATCGACCCACTACGCAACCCCGACGCAGCAGGTGTCATCAACGCGACCGTGGACTCCATCAACGTGCCGCTCGTCCTGGGCGCCGTCCTGGACCAGCCGCGGCCCATGGTGTCCAACGCCAGTCTCCTGTACCTCCCGGGCCGGGGCCTGACCGCGCGATACGTCAAGCGACATCCGGTCCCCTTCGCCGAGTACATCCCGTATCGCTCGTTCTTCCGCCACTTCAGCGACAAGGTCGACCTGGTCTACTCGGACTTCATCGCAGGCAACAACGTCGGCGTATTCCGGGTGCCTACCCGTGAAGGCGGGACGATTGCCGCCGGCCCCATCATCTGCTTCGAGGTGGCCTACGACGGGCTGGTCAGGGACACCGTTGACCATGGCGCGAACGTCTTGCTCGTCCAGACCAACAACGCCACGTTCGGGTTCACCGACGAGTCTGTCCAGCAACTCGCTATCTCTCGGATCCGCGCCATCGAGCACGGTCGTTCCATTGTTCACGTGTCCACGGTCGGGGTCAGCGCCATGATCACCCCCGATGGAACCGCTCACCAGCGCAGCACGTTGTTCACACCGGCAGTGCTTGCCGCCAATCTTCCGTTACGCACCGATCGCACCATCGCGGACCGGGTTGGCCCTTGGCCCGAGAACCTCGCCAGCGCGGGTATCGCGACGATGTTGGCTCTGCTGGCTTTGAGGCGTCTGCGCCGCCGCCGACCAGGTCGCTGATCCGACCCCCACGAAGGAAGCCCATGACCCACCCGCAGGCCAGGCCCCCGATCGACAAGATCGTGCGGCCTCCGATCGGCAAGATCGTCGTGCTGATCCCGACCTACAACGAACGCGAGAACCTCTCGCCGATCGTGTCGCGGTTGCGCGCAGCAGTGCCCGAGGCGGACGTTCTCATTCTCGACGACAACTCCCCGGACGGTACCGGAGCCCTCGCCGATCGGCTGGCGGCCGACGACGGTCAGGTTCGCGTCCTGCACCGTCCGAACAAGGAGGGGCTCGGAATGGCCTACCTTGCCGGATTCGCGTGGGCCCTGGAGCGAGGCTATGACGTCGTGGTCGAGATGGACGCCGACGGATCCCATCAGCCTGAGCAACTGCACTCCCTGCTGGAGGCACTGGCCGACGCCGATGTCGTGCTCGGCTCTCGCTGGGTGCCGGGCGGCTCGGTGGTCAACTGGCCGTTCCATCGCAAGTTCCTCAGCGTCGGTGGCAATGTCTACGTACGCGTGTTTCTCGGTATGCCGATCGGTGACGCTACCGGGGGATACCGGGCCTACCGGGCTTCGGCGCTGCGCACCCTGGACCTGCAGAAGGGCGCTTCCCAGGGCTATTGCTTCCAGGTCGATCTTGCGTGGCGGGCGATACGTGCCGGCCTGCGGGTCGTCGAGGTGCCGATCACCTTCGTCGAACGCACGATGGGCGACTCCAAGATGAGCCAGGACATCGTTAATGAGTCGTTGCGTAATATCACGATGTGGGGCGCTCGTTATCGCCTCGGACAGGTTCAGTCACTCTTTCGCAGGGAGCCACGGTGGCACCGACTCGACGTCTGACCCGTCACGGCCGTCGACGCCCGCACTGGGGGTGGTATGTCTTCGTGGCGCTGCTGGTGGTACCGGTGGCGGAGATCGCCCTGATCGTTGCAGTGGGCTCAGTGATCGGTGGTTGGCAGACTCTTGCACTGTTGCTGGCAGAGTCGGCCCTAGGTGCCTATCTGGTCAAGCACGAGGGGCGCCGCTCCTGGCAGGCCTTGCGGACTGCCTTGAACACCGGCCAGATGCCGGGGCGTGAGCTGGCCGATGCGACGCTCGTCTTGATCGGTGGCACGCTGTTGCTGACCCCGGGATTCCTGACCGACATCGTAGGATTCTTCTTCATCCTGCCGTTGACCAGACCGATCACCCGGCGGTGGCTGCAGCGCGTTGTCGAACGTCGCCTGGTGCGCAGGTCGGGCATCGTCCGCGGCGAGGTCATCTGAGCGTGGGCATGCCGGTCCGGCGCGTTGACAGCAATGACATGACCGGGGTGTCCGCAGTGTCATCCGCATGAGTATGCGGACAGCAACAAGCCCCGCGGCCCTCGCAGGGGCGGCACGGGGCTTGTCGGTCGAATAGTCCCAGGTCAGGCGGTGCGCTTGCGGCGCGGCTTCTCTCCGCGCGATGCCCGCAGCAAGGCCAGTCGTTCCTTAAGCAGCTCTTCGAGCTCGGGAATGGACCGACGCTCCAGAAGCATGTCCCAGTGGGTGCGAACGGCCTTCACGTTCCTGTATTCCGGTTCGGGCCCATCCACCAGCCGGGCCTCCACGCCGCAACGGCACTCCCACACGGACGGGACATCCGCCTCGACAGAGAACGGAAGCTCGCTGATGTGCTTCTCCGGGCATACGTACCGGACGATTTGACGTTCGCTGAGCACGACGTTCGTGTCGGTCTCCATACTAAGCGCACTCAGATTGGTACCGCGAAGTGATCGTTCTGCCATGACGGGTGTACTCCCAACGTGCTGCCCGCGCTAGTTTGCACGGGGATTCACTGGGCACAACGCCGCAGTCAGGTTCAATGTTCCGGCTTCGGCAGATGCCGGCCGGATCCCATAGTACCGCGGATGGGGCAGTCGGATGGGGGAGCGGGTCATATGACAGCGGGGACCACATTGCCGGCAGCAACGATGCCCTCACGCATCCGAACCTTGGACAGAAGAAGGCCACCGACGACGAAGAACCCGATCAGGGCGACGATCGCCCAGCGGTAAGAATGCGTGAACTGGTGTACGAGGCCGAACATCAGCGTCCCGAGCCAGCTCGTTCCCCGTTCCATGGCCTGGTACAGACTGAAGAACTCGGCTTCGCGTCCGCGGGGGATCAGCTGGCTGTATATCGCGCGGGAGAGAGCCTGACTGCCGCCCAGCACGATCCCGATCAGCACGGCGAGTCCGACGAAGATCAGGAACCCGCGCGTCGGGACAAAGAAGGCAATGGTCACCACGAGGGTCCAGAGCACGAGGCTGTTCAGCACGACCCGCCACGCTCCGAAGTGGTTGGCCAGCCGTCCGAACAACAGCGCGCCGCCAAAGGCCACGAACTGGACGAGCAGGATGATCTCGATCAGCTGGTTGTTGCTGAACTTGAGCTCCTCGGCAGCGTAGACGCTTGAGGCGCTGATCACGGTCTGGATGCCGTCGTTGAAGAACAGGTATGCCACCAGGAAGAGCAATGTCTGAGGATAGAACCGCAGCTCGCGAACAGTCCTGGCCAGCTGGTGCAGGCTGCCGCTGACAACCCCGGATTGCTGCTCGATGGTCAGCTCGGTGGCACCACGCAGATCACGCAGGCCGGCGACCGGGATGATGGTGAAGGCGGCCCACCACAGTCCCGCTGAGAGCAGGCTGATCCGCACGGCCATTCCCGCTGAGATTCCGATCTGCTTGTCGAGGGTCAACAACCCAAGGTTGAGTGCGAGCAGCAGGCCGCCGCCCAGGTAGCCCCAGGCCCAGCCTCGGCTGGAGACCCGGTCGCGTTCATCCGGCGAGGCGATTCGGCACAGTAACGAGTCATAGATGACCAGGGATGAGCCCAGGCACAGGTTGGCGAAGACGAGGAGCAGCACTCCCAGGGCCCAGTTGTCCCCGCTGACCAAGAACATCGCCGAGGCTGCTGCCGCTCCGGCCCAGGCGAAGATCGCGAACAGCCGTACCGGCCTGGGGGAGCGGTCCGCGATGGCGCCGATGAAGATGAGCAGGATCGCAGAAAGGATCGTGGAGAACGTGAGGACGTAGAAGACGAGCGACCCTGGGTCAACTGATACGCCGATCACGGCAAGGTTGGTGTGGCAGGCGACGTCGCTGGGCAACGTCGGGCAGGCCGCCTTCTTGGCGATGACGGTCAGGTACGGAGCCATGAGGACCGTGAGAGTGGTCGTGACGTATGCCGAGTTGGCCCAGTCGTACCAGTACCAGGCCCTCTGGTGGGGTGTGTCCCTGGTTCGTCTGTGTTCGACGGGGGAGTCGAGGGTGCTAGTCATGGGCGCAGCCTTGCACAGGCGTTCAGCCTGCGAACTCCCAGTGCCAGGCTTCTGGCAGCACGCCCGCGGGCTCGGCCCAGGCCGGGTGGAACCGCCCATAGCGCGAGGCATTGCGATCTAGCCACAGATATGCGGGGGCTGAGAAGTCTTGGACGCCTCCGCAGAGGTCAACCGCGAGGCCGAGTCCGTGTTTGCTCGTTCCAGGAGTGGCCGCCAGCTGCGGGAGTCTCTGCTTTACCGCGACCTGCTCGGCGTACGACCGGTAGCCCTCGGTGACACACAGGGCCGACCCGCTCTGGCGCTCGTAGGCGAAGCTCATCGCGTTGAGCGACAGGGCTGCAGCGCGACGCAGGCTCTGGTCCGGAGCGGCATAAAGGACGCATCGTGCACTTGATGGCCGCCGGCCGCTGGAGTAGTTCGCCGCGCCGTTGCTCCATCAGGAGCGTGTAGTTCCGGCCTCCAAGAGCTCGCGCGAGTTGTCTGTCGGCCGTCTTGGCCAAAAGACTCCCCGAACTCAGCAAGGTGATGCGCAGCCCGGCAGCCCGGCAGCCCGGCCGATCTGGACGGTCTCGGCGGCCCGGACCCCGTCCGGGCGGTCTGCTGTCTGGCGATGACGGCGTCCATCGCGGACTTTGCCCGCGCGGCAGTATTGGTGGCGGACGTCGCACCGGCGATGGCCGCCGTGGCCCTTGTGGACATCGTGACCTCAGCGGACTGCATGGACTTCGCCTGGTTGATCAACTGCGCACGAGACTTGATTAGGTAGTTCACCGTCGCCAGGGAGCTGGCGCTCAGATTCAATGAGGGTGAGGTCAGCGACTCCAGGGCCGCGGCCATCTCACCAAGAGGACCGCCACCGCCGATGTAGGAGTCAATGGTCGATTGCTCCAACGCGCTTCGGGCGAACTGAGCCTGCCGGCCGAGCTGAACGAGGCGGGTTCTGTGGACCGTAGCCTTGGTCTCAGCGGCGACCTGTGCTGTCCTGGCCGCAGACAGGTTCGCCAACAAGGTGTCTGCCTGGGCGTAAAGGTGCTCAAGCCGTGAGTTTGCCGCATCAACCACGGCATCAGAACTCATCAGGGCAGCGCGCAATCCGTCGGCCGTTGTGATGTGTCCGGCGACCTCGCGCGGTTAGGATCGCCGCGGCCGACCTTGGGCGGAGGGGTCGATGGGACGCCTGCGTTTGCGGGTGGGGCGACCGTGACCACGACGCCGGCGACCAGGGGCACAACCAAGCCTGTCGCCACACTGATACGCACGATATAGCGCCCGATCCCAAGGCCCTGCCTGACCGATCGGACAGTGCCCAACAGTTGCGCCTACGCATTCCCTCAACAGCCCGGACTTGAGATAACTCCTGGCCGAGGCTAGGGAGCAATGGTGAGCCAACTTGGGAGTGCGCCCGAAGATGGCCAAGACGGATTAGTCACTGTGGATTCCGCATTCGGCCGACTAGATATTTCGCCGATAATCTACATTATGTCAATTTAGATGGATTTCCGCCTGACGATCCCCGGCAAAGACGAGCTGTGGGAACTCCCCCATGACCGGCGCTGGCAGGTCCGTCGTGGTGGTCAAGTCGCAGGGTTTCGACGCGGTACGCAGGGTCGTTGGTGTTGTACAGGACGTTGTACAGAATTCGGTACAGACCGCGACGGGCGCTGTAGTGACTTTTTGAGATCTCGATCGAGCGGCTCGCCGACCTTTCAGGGGTTTCGCGCGAGATTGCCGAGGACAAACTCGATGGTCGCGATTGACTCGCCGATCCCAGGCTGAGACCGCCAGAACAACGTTTCCTGGATCAACTCCCATTCGTCGACTGCGATCAGCAGCGCCGCCGGAGAGCCGTTTTTGGTGATTGCCACCTGTTCGTGTGTGCGCGGCCGCGTCGACGAGCTCATTGAGTCTGTCCTTGACCTTGGAAACGGGAAGCATCTGCGTGTCTGAGATCCGGGCCTGAATACCGGCCTTCGACAGGCCAGACAATGGCACTACCTTTCCTAGCCCTCGTGAATCCGAACATTCCACCACGCCTGTTCCCATGACTCGAACTGATGTTCTGGTTCCTGTCTACGTCAAGGACCCGACAGGCCCATACGGAGCATGGTGTGGCCGGCCGATTTGTGCGATCTCCGTGGCTGCCAGCCCAGTTCACTTCCTCAGTGGGCACTGCCCTAAGGACCACCGGGGGCGGGTGCGCCGCCAGGACCGCCAAGGCCTGGTGGCAGGCCGCCCATGCCTGGGCCGGCAAAACCTCCGGCGACGAGGTCCGGGTAGGACTTTGCGCCCAGGCCGATGAGCACGATCAGAATGACGACGGGCAGCCAGCGCGGCAACTGCGCCAGCAGCCACGCTCCCAGCAGGCTGATCAGCCCCAGCGCCGGAAGGTAGAACCTGACCACATGGATGCCGCTGCCTGGCATGCTCGCGGTCCGAGCGGTCCAGTCGTAGGCCGCGTAGAGGCCCCACACACCCATCCAGCCGGTGGCCAGGCAGGCCCCGACAACCACGTCGCGCCGATAACGTGTTCGCCGCTCAGGCTCGATCCCCCGCTGTCGCGATGCCACCGCACGCACCGCCAACCACCCCAGAGCACCCAACGCCAGGACCATCATAGGCAGGCTGGTCACCAGGGGCGCCGGCATACGTTGCAGGTTGGGGATCACCGAGGCGAGGCTGAACGTGATCTCACCAGAGGAATATCCCGTCTTCAGTGGGCTCCCGTACGCCAACTGGTCGAACACGAAGGCGCCGGTGATCATCGCGGCGACCGAGCCCAACCACCAGCGGACTGCGCGCAGCGGCAAGGCGGCGCGGCGGAAGACAAGGAGCACCGCCAGGACCGCGACAGTCAGGAT
>CABDYS010000050.1_pt1 | contig 26033 bp, 24 predicted proteins | sample 3421621 | NCBI WGS metagenome assembly CABDYS01 (sample SAMEA5534338, study PRJEB31848) | metagenome | biome: tundra; feature: field; material: soil | place: USA | collected 2013-05 | depth 0.45 m | reverse complement strand
GTGGCGATCCGCAAGGCGGCCGATCTGACCCAGGTCGAGCTTGCGACCCAGATGGGTGTCGCGCAATCAGAGATCAGTCGGATCGAGAAGCGTCACGACATGCTGCTCTCCACCCTGACCAGTTACCTCAGCGCCGCCGGCGAGCGCCCCAGGGTGGTCGTAACCGTGCACGGCAAGGACGTAGAACTGGACTTGACGACCTTGGCCGGCGCACTTTGACGCTGGACGTGGTCTCGAAGTTCGCGGCCTTGGATCCCAAGAGCTATGGCGTTTGAGGCGGCATCGCGGCGATCAGGTCGGTGAGTGCTGCCTTCCTTGGTGTTGACCACGCTGATCTGGCCTTCGCCGAGGTCGACGCTGGCCACGATCTTTCTCAAGTGCCTCGCGAAGGAGCTGGGTGGTCCTGGTTCGATTCCCGTTGCCTCGCTGGTTTGTCTGTGGCCATGAGAAGCGCTGGGGACGAGGGGGAGGGGGTCGGCGCAGCCACCGTCCGCACGGCCCCCAGGCCGCAAACTCTTGGTGGGCACCGGACGAGAACCCGCATGGTGTCCATGGGTGGTTGGTATCTGGAGCGCTGTTGCTCATCTCTAAAGATGCTGGGCCGCGACCAGCCCCGAGACTCCCACTTTCACGGTGCGCCTCACGTACGTGCTGAGCAAACGGCGCTGCTGGGGGCTTACACGCAAGGCGTCTGCTCGAGTTGAGCCAGATGAGACTAGTATCGAATTAGATACGCCGAAGGAGGAGCGATGAGGACCGCGGACCTGCTTACCCGAGCTCGTCACGAAGCCCGCCTGACCCAGAGCGAGCTTGCCATCCGTGCGCGGACCTCCCGGCCTACGCTCTCGGCCTACGAGCATGGCCGCACTTCCCCGACCCTGGAGACCGCGGCCCGGCTGTTGGCTGCGGCCGGACAGCAGCTGACGGCGGTGCCGCAGATCAGGTTTGTGGAACGCGTGCTCGCCCGAGGACGCGTCACCCTGGTGCCGACCAGCCTTCCCCGGCTGCCGGTGCGCCAGGCCTTGGCGACCATCACCTTGCCCCTGCACCTGAACTGGTCACAGCCCGACCGGCAGTTCAAGCTCTCCCAGCGCGATCGACGGGCGCGTGTGTACGAGGTCGTGCTTCGCGAAGGAACCCCGGCAGACGTTCTGAGCTACATCGACGGGGCGCTTCTCGTGGACCTGTGGGACAGCCTGGTTCTTTCCCGAGATGTTCGTGCCGCGTGGTCGGATGTCGTCCACTCCGCTCTCGACGAGGCGTCCTAGCGGCCCCCGTTCCCGAGGACGGGCAGGAGCCGCTTGGGTTGACCGACTTCCGACACAGGTGACAAGGGACGGGGGGTGTCGGGCGACCCTCAATCGCATGCTTTTGGTGCCCGCTTAGTGCCCGCTTACTAGTCAGAATCCTTACACATCTGCAAGTATCCAATGCGAACAAACCTGTTGCTACTGCTCAAGATTGGCTCATAGCCGTCAACGCCAAACTGGTCTGTGAGTAATCGGCAGGTTACTGGTTCGAGTCCAGTCGGGGGAGCAACCGTCGGGGAACATGCGAGGAAGACGTGCGCCCTCGGCTCGGTACCTGCAGGAGGCGGCCACATGGAGTGGCCGCCATGGAACTGCGCCTGTTCATTGAGCCCCAGCAGGGCGCGTCGTATGCCGACCAGCTCGCCATCGCGCGCAAGGCAGAGGAGTGTGGTTTCCCTGCGTTCTTTCGCTCGGACCACCTGCTCATCATGGGCGACGGCGATGGCTTGCCCGGGCCCACGGACACCTGGACGACGCTGGCAGGCCTGGCCCGCGATACCAACACGATCCGGCTCGGCGCCCTGGTGACATCGGCAACGTTCCGGCACCCCGGGCTACTGGCGGTGCAAGTGGCCCAGGTCGACGAGATGTCAGGTGGACGGGTTGAGCTTGGGCTCGGCGCGGGCTGGTCGCAGCGGGAGCACGCGGCATACGGCATCCCATTCCCCGAGTCGGTGGGCGAGCGGTTCGACCGGCTCGAGGAGCAGTTGGCCATCATCACCGGGCTCTGGGAGACCCCCGTCGGCGAGCGGTTCACCCATGAGGGCAGGCACTACACGCTGGTCGACTCGCCTGCGCTGCCGAAGCCGGTGCAGACTCCGGTGCCGATGGTGATCGGGGGCACGGGCAGGCGCCGGACCCCAGAGCTCGCCGGGCGCTATGCGTCGGACTTCAACCTGCCGTTCGTATCCGTCCAGGAGTCGGCCGGGCTGTTCGAGAACGTCCGTGTGGTGGCGGGAGCGGCCGGGCGTGACCTCTCCACCCTCACCCTCAGCAACGCCTTGGCAGTCTGCGCCGGACGGGATGAGACCCAGGCGCGTCGGCGAGCCGCCGCCATCGGCCGCGACCTGCACGATCTCCGGCACGATGGCCTCGCCGGGTCACCGGACGAAATCGTCGACAAGATCGGCCAGTACGCAGGTGTGGGTACCAGCCGGATCTATCTTCAGGTGCTCGACCTGCATGACCTCGACCATCTCGAGCTCATCGCGTCGGAGGTCATGAACCAGCTCAGCTGACGGTTCGCCCGGGCTGTTGCTAACAGTTTGCTAACCGCAACCCGGATCCGATCGGACGACACCGTTTTTGGCCCACCCCCAAGCGGGGCTGCGTCTCCTCGGACAGGGGGATGGACGGCTTGGCCTTTACTCGTAATGGCGAGGTCATCGGTTCGATTCAGTTAGACGGCTCCGTACAAGACCGCGGGTCAAGGAGAGTTTTTCGTCCTCGATCAGGGCCCGATCCGAGCCTGGATCTGGCCCTTTGACATATCTGGTGGCGGGCAGTGCGGCGATTGCTACCCGTGTGGACAAAGGTCGGCCGCCGTGCTGTTCTAGGGGGATCCGGTCGTATGCCCTCAGGCCGTCGGCAGTGCCTGAGCCAGGTGCAGATGAAGGGCGAGTACCGTGCTGTCCTCAAGCAATCCGGTCGCCGCCCGCAGTAGCTTGGCCGTGCCTTTGGGCCCCAGCAGGGGAACCCCTCCGATCCGAGGAGTGCCGAACATTGGAAGCGCCGCATCGACAAAGCACAGGACCGAGACCACGGGTACGTCCGCGGCAGTCACACCCGAATGGTGGAAGGTGTTCAGGGCCGTGCGGACGGCCGCAGCCTGGCGCGCGACCGAGTCCAACAGCTTGGACCGGTCGCGTCCTTCCACCATGAGCTGCTCGCGGACCGGCGAAAACAGGCCTCCGCTGCGGCGGACCTCGACTTTGGCGTTCTTGTAGCGCTTCGCGTCGATGACGTAGACGCCGCCAGCGGTCACCGCGATGTGGTCCACGTCGCCATCTCGGCGGCCCTGGCCAAGTAGCCGGTTGTGCAGGAAGAGCACTCCGGGTCCGGAGAGCTCCGCGAGGCGGGCCGCCACCCGTCGTTCACCGGCCGCGCCCGTCGAGAAGGCCGTTGTTGACGCCGGTTCTTTTGTGACAGCCAGCAGGAAGCCACCGATGCGGGGGTGACGTGCCCGAGCCCGTCCCTCGCGGGCCGCTGCACGCCGTTCATACTCCGCCTGCAGCGAGCTACCTGGGCTACCGACATCCACCACGGTGGGTGACGGCTCCATCGGCGACGCAGGTGTCGGCGGTTCCTCAGCGGCGTCGCCATCGGCGACGGACGGCTCGGGCGTCGCAACGACACCGACAGTCGCTGCCTCGCTTGAACCCGACACGCCGAAGCGAAGGCCCTCCCCGAGACAATCCAGACACACCACTGCGCGGCGTTGGCGGTCCCAACCGGCCCTGGTGCCAACAGGCAACCGCGCGCCGCAGCCACAGACCCCCGCACGTCGCAACGCCAAGACCTTCACCGCGCCTGATGTCGGTGCCCCTCGTGAGCCCATCTACTCAGGCTACGTTTTTGAAGGTCTTCGACTCAGGCGAATGAGCGCATTGGCGAGGGCGGATCCTGCCGCCGGCCGGGGCAGGTCAAGGATCTGACTCGTGGAACTTTTCGTGACCTATCCGAGGCAAGAAGCAGCCTCCTCACAACTGCAAACATGCAGGTCAAGCGGCTGAGACCGCCGACTTGGCGCGCAACCATGTCTGGAGCCCTGGTGACCGCCCAGCTCCAGCCTGGTCCATGGATAACGAGAACCAGGGGCTTGGGGGGTGGCCTCCCGTGACATGAGAATCATTCGCAGGACCTCCACAGGACCTAAGCAGGACCTAAAGAGGGGTCTCGAAGGGTTAACAACGGTCTCCTTCGGTATGTCCCAAACGCCGAGATCCCTTTAAGGGCAAAGATTTTAGAGGAGCGGGCGACGAGAATCGAACTCGCGTTGTCAGTTTGGAAAACTGGGGCTCTACCATTGAGCTACGCCCGCGTGCTTTGCCTGATGTCAACGGTGGACCTGTCAACGGATGGCGCTGCGAGGCGTTAGCCTAATGCCCGCTGTCCTTCGTTTCGAATCCGGCCCCTGCGCGTAGTGGGCCCGATGGGTGCGACGCACGGGATCGGCGGGCTGTGGCGCAGCTTGGTAGCGCGCTTCGTTTGGGACGAAGATGTCGCAGGTTCAAATCCTGTCAGCCCGACATTGTCAGCACGACACCTACGGTCAGGGTCCGGCCAAAGCCGGGCCTCCTGGCGTTATGGAGCAGGTCCGCCCCGTGTTTGGCAGGCCCGTCAGACCTCGCAGTTCGGCCTACCGCCGCGCAGCCCTTAGCATGGACCGTGGTCTCGGCTTGGTTGTCGAGTCCTTGCGATGCCAATCCGCCCCCCACGATCCTGGAGTGCCCCGTAGTGAAGAGTGCCGTCGAGACCCTCAACCCGACCCGGGTCAAGCTGACTGTCGAGGTCCCCTTCGACGAGCTCAAGCCGAGCCTCGATGCGGCATACAAGACGATCGGTTCGCAGATCAACGTTCCCGGTTTCCGCGCCGGCAAGGTTCCTGCCCGGATCATCGACCAGCGTGTGGGACGCGGCGCGGTGCTGCAGGAGGCCGTCAACGAGGCCCTTCCGCGCTTCTATGGCCAGGCCGTGGAGGACAACAAGATACGTCCGCTCGGTCAGCCCGAGGTTGACGTGACCGAGGTGCCGGCCGAGGAGGGCCAGGAGCTGAAGTTCACCATCGAGGTCGACGTCCGTCCCGAGTTGACTCTGCCTGACTACGACGGCGTCTCGATCGAGGTCGACGTGGTTGACACCGAGGCGACCGATGCTGATGTTGAGGCGCGAATGATTGCCCTGCGTCAGCGTTTCGGTACTCTGACCGGTGTTGAGCGAGTGGCTTCCATGGGTGACTTCGTGTCCATCGACCTCGCGGCTGCGATTGGCGAGGAAGAGATCGACTCGGCCAAGGGCATCTCCTACGAGATCGGCTCCGGCAACATGATCGATGGCCTGGACGACGCTCTTGTCGGGATGGCCGCCCAGGAGAGCAAGGTCTTCAACGCCCCGTTGTCTGGTGGCGAGCACGAGGGCAAGGACGCCGAGATCAACGTGACCGTTCAGTCGGTCAAGGAGCGTGTCCTTCCAGAGCTCGACGACGAGTTCGCCCAGCTTGCCTCGGAGTTCGACAGCCTTGAGGAGCTCCGGGCCGACATCCAGGTCCAGGCCGAGCGTGCCAAGAAGATGGAGCAGGGCGTTCAGGCTCGCGACAAGGTCCTTGAGTACCTGCTGGAGAACACCGAGATTCCCATCCCCGACGCGCTCGTCGAGGCTGAGGTGACCCGGCACCTCGAGGGTGAGAGCCGCCTCGAGGATGACGAGCACCGCACTGAGGTCAACGAGAACACCCGTGACGCGATGCGTTCCCAGTTCCTGCTCGACGCGATTGCCGAGAAGGAACAGGTCAGCGTTGGCCAGCCGGAACTGATCGAGTACCTAGTGATGTCCGCCCAGCAGTACGGCATGGACCCCAATGAGTTTGCCAAGGCAGTCGACGAGGGCGGTCAGATCCCCGACATGGTGGCCGAGGTCGCTCGTCGTAAGGCGCTTGCGGCAGTCCTGGAGAAGGCCAGCATCCTCGACACAGCCGGCACGAAGATTGACCTTAACGATCTCAACACCACCGACGCTCTGGGCTACGACGAGGGTGCAGACCATGAGGGTCACGACCATGAGGGTCACGACCATGAGGATCCCGAACAGGCTTGATTCGGTCATTCGGCTTGGCTCAGCGCGAGCCGGCCTCAGGCCACCATGCACCATCGGTATGCCGCCCGCTCACTTGAGCAGGCGGCATACGTCGTCCATTGGGCGACCCAGTCCGGGTGCTCGACACCCGGGTCGGCAGGGTCAGATTGTTGCGACCGCGACCATCACCGAAGTTGGTGCGGGCAACGTGTTCGACATCTCCAACGGTCAAGGCGCCGTCAACGTCCGGGTTGACGTCACGGGCTCGATGGAGTGCACACCGAACACTGCGCCAGCGGCAGCTCATTCGGCTTCTGCCGGGCCGAGGACCTGGACGAGCAACGCCACTGCGCGCCCTGTTCCTCGGTCCTCTCGATGAACTCGAAGATCCTTTGTGTATGTACCGTGGACGGTTACCCGCGAGGGGCCGTCCATGGTGCTTTCGTCATCCTTGGCCTTGGAGATCATGGTGCGTCCTTGTGCGCTCATGGCGAACACTGGCCGATCCGAGGAGTTACCGTCGGGGGTCTGGCGTTAGGGTCAACGACAGGGCCGCAAGGTCCGAGATCCGGCGAGACAGATGGAGACAAGGTGAGCCACAGCAGCGAGGTCATCGCAGCCGCCAACGGACAGATGGCAGGCTTGGACGACCACATCTACAACCGCTTGCTCAAGGAGCGGATCATCTTCCTCGGTTCCGAGGTGCGCGATGACAACGCCAACGCCATCTGCGCCCAGCTGCTGCTCCTGGCGGCGGAGGACCCACAGAAAGACATCTGGCTCTACATCAACTCACCCGGTGGTTCGGTGACTGCCGGCATGGCCATCTTCGACACCATGCAATGGGTGCCCAATGACGTGGCCACCGTCGCGATGGGGCTGGCCGCCAGCATGGGTCAGTTCCTGCTCAGTGCTGGCGCCGCCGGCAAACGCTACGCCACGCCGCACGCCCGCGTGATGATGCACCAGCCCTCCGGTGGCATCGGGGGCACGGCCTCGGACATCAAGATCCAGGCTCAGCAGATGTTGCACATCAAGAAGCAGATGGCAGAGCTCATCGCACAGCACACCAGTCAGACCCTTGAGCAGATCGAGAAGGACTCTGACCGCGACCGATGGTTCACGGCTGAGGAAGCCATGGCCTACGGCTTCGTCGACCACGTTTACACCCACTCCGGTCAGGCCGCTGGCGGCGCTGGCACCCGCGCCTGACCACCCGCCATACATCTCGTGTTTGGAGCGTCAATGATCAATAGCCCGTATGGCGGCCTGCAGGTTCCAGTGCCTTCCAGCCGCTACATCCTCCCGCAGTTCGAGGAGCGCACGTCCTACGGGATGAAGCGCACCGACCCGTACACCAAGCTGTTCGAGGACCGCATCATCTTCCTCGGCGTGCAGATCGACGACGCGTCCGCGGACGATGTCATCGCCCAGTTGCTGGTCCTCGAGAGCCAGGACCCCGACCGCGACATCCTGATGTACATCAACTCACCGGGGGGCACCTTCACCGCGATGACGGCGATCTACGACACGATGCAGTACCTCCGCCCCGACATCCAGACGTTCGTCATCGGACAGGCGGCCTCGGCGGCAGCCGTGCTGCTCGGCGCTGGGGCGCCCAGCAAGCGTTTCGCCCTGCCGAACGCCCGGATCCTGATCCATCAGCCGGCGATGGAGGGTCTCGGAGGCATGGCCAGCGACCTGGAGATCCAGGCGAACGAGGTGCTGCGCATGCGCACGTGGCTCGAGGAGACGCTGGCCCGCCATACCGGCCGCAGCGTGGAACAGATCGAGAAAGACATCGAGCGGGACAAGATCCTCTCTGCTGCGCAGGCCAAGGAGTACGGATTGATTGACGAAGTGCTGATCAGCCGGAAGGCTTCCAGCGACTCCTGAGAGGAGGCCCGCAGATGGGCTTGTCCGCTCTGCGCGGAACAAGGGTGTCGACAACCCGACACCGGCGTTCAATGGGAGCGTCGGCGTTCGCGAGCAGGTAGCGTCGTCGCAGAGTTAGCCGCTACACCACTGCCGGTGATGTCCTCACCGGCAGCCGGGGCAGGACCGACGGGAAGGATCACCTCGTGGCACGCATCGGAGACGGTGGCGACCTGCTGAAGTGCTCGTTCTGTGGCAAGAGCCAGAAGCAGGTCAAGAAGCTCATCGCGGGTCCCGGGGTCTACATCTGCGACGAGTGCATCGACCTGTGCAACGAGATCATCGAGGAGGAGCTTGCCGAGACCTCCGAGCTTGGGCTCGACGACCTGCCCAAACCGCGCGAGATCTTCGACTTCCTCGAGCAGTTCGTGATCGGACAGGACGCGGCCAAGCGGGCGCTGGCCGTCGCGGTCTACAACCACTACAAGCGTATCCAGGCGGGGGAGTCCGCTCTGAAGAAGGACGCCGAGGTCGTGGACATCTCCAAGTCCAACATCCTGTTGATCGGGCCGACCGGCTGTGGCAAGACCTACCTCGCCCAGACCCTGGCCCGGATGCTCAACGTCCCGTTCGCCATCGCCGACGCCACCGCACTGACCGAGGCCGGCTATGTCGGTGAGGATGTCGAGAACATCTTGCTCAAGCTCATTCAGGCTGCGGACTTCGATGTGAAGAAGGCTGAGACCGGCATCATCTACATCGACGAGATCGACAAGATCGCCCGCAAGAGCGAGAACCCCTCGATCACCCGGGACGTGTCCGGTGAGGGCGTGCAACAGGCCCTGCTGAAGATCCTGGAGGGCACGACCGCCTCGGTGCCGCCTCAGGGTGGCCGCAAGCACCCACACCAGGAGTTCATCCAGATCGATACGACCAACGTCCTCTTCATCGTCGGTGGTGCGTTCGCCGGTCTGGAGAAGCTCATCGAGTCGCGCTCGGGACAGAAGGGCCTCGGTTTCGGCTCGAAGCTGCATACCGCCAAGGATGTGGGCGAGCGCTACGGAGACGTGATGCCGGAGGATCTGATGAAGTTCGGGCTGATCCCCGAGTTCATCGGCCGTCTGCCCGTCATCACGACCGTGTCGCCCCTGGACCGTGACGCCCTGGTGCGCATCTTGACGGAGCCACGCAACGCCCTCATCAAGCAGTATGTGCGGATGTTCGACATTGACGGCGTCGAGCTCGAGTTCACTCCTGAAGCGATCGAGGCCGTTGCTGACCAGGCGTTGCTGCGAGGCACCGGCGCCCGGGGGCTCCGGGCGATCATGGAGGAGGTGCTCCTGCCGGTGATGTTCGACGTCCCCAGTGAGGAGGACATCGCCCGCGTGGTGATCACCCGTGAGGTGGTCCTTGACAACGTCAACCCGACGATCGTGCGGCGCGCGGTCGCCGCGCCGAGGGCGAAGCGTGCGCCGCGCAAGGAATCTGCCTAAAGTCTGGATGTGCCCGCTGACGTCCCGTTCCACCTCGGCCCAGGTGACCAAGGCCCCGTCCAGCAGAGTTCTGTCACCTGCGGGTCAGCCTCTTTGACCGTTGCCAGGATGCTGGTCAGTCCCGAGTTCGCGGCATGGATCGTCAACGGCATCAACGCCAAGGGCGGCCCGCCTGACTCCCGCTCGGAGTCGGAAAGATTTGCCGAGCACGAGCGCGAGGTCATGGACCGTACCAACGGGATTCACGCCGCCGGCGGGAGGCTGAACATCCCATGGCCGGGGGCGATGGGCACGCCGCCGTGGGGGGCCGAGAAGGAGCTGGAGTATGGCGCGGCCCGCCCGGGGGCGGCATACCGCATGCGCCTGGTGCGGGTGGGCTCAATCGGCGCTCTGCGCGAGGCGTACGGGGAGCTGGTGAGTCTGGTGCACGAGGGGCTGCCGGCATTGCTGTACATCGGCAACTCGCTCTCGCCCCGACACGTCACGCTCGTACTGCCCGGTGAGGGGGGCGCGCAGCTCGACGTTTACGACCCGGCCACCGGCTCGGTAACCGACCTTGCCCCGGATCGGTTCGCCGGCAGGACCCTTGGTATCGCGGGCTGGAACGTTCCGTGGATCACGGTCCAGTCCCGCAAGAGCTAACCTCTGGCCTTCTTACGTCCGGGTGCGGGAGAGTCTCGGGTCAGGCTTTGGGCTCGGCCGGGGCCAGCACTACGTCGGTGACGGCGAACGTGTCGCCGGGCTGGTAGTCCAGGGCGGCGATACGGCCGGCGGCGCCGAGGTCGCCGGCGGCAAGCTGGATCCGTGATAGGACGGCCGGCGGCCCCGTCAGCTGTGCTGACGTCACATCAGCGCGCATGCCGACCTTGGCCTCCGACTTGGCCCTGCGGACGCCCGCGAGTGCAGCTCCGACCGCCCCCAGCATGGCCGGATCCGACTGTGCCGCAATGGTCTTCAGGTCATCTGGGATGGGCCAGCTCGTGCGGTGGACCGAGCCGTCGTGCCACCAGGACCACACCTCTTCGGTGGCGTAGGGCAGGAACGGCGCGAGCAGTCGCAGCAGCACGTCCAGGGCGATTCGCAGCGACGCACGCGCTGATGCAGCACCCTGTTCGCCCTGACCGCCATAGGCGCGTTCCTTTACCAGCTCGAGGTAGTCATCACAGAAGGTCCAGAAGAACGCTTCGGTGACCTCCAGGGCGCGAGTGTAGTCGAAGGCCTCGAAACCCCGGGTGGCCTTGTCGACCACGTCGGCGAGGCCGCCCAGCATGGACTTGTCGATCGGCATCGTCACCGCGTCTGCGAGCTCGCCGTCGACCTCACCGAACGACAGGGCGAACCTGCTCGCGTTCAGAACCTTGATCGCCAGGCGGCGACCGACCTTCATCTGGGCGGTGTCCAGCGCGGCGTCGGTGCCCATCCGGGCTGCGGCCGCCCAGTAGCGGATGGCGTCGGCGCCGAAATCGACGACCATGCCCATCGGCGTGGTCGCGTTGCCCTTGGACTTGCTCATCTTCTTGCGGTCAGGGTCAAGGATCCACCCGTTGATGGTGGCGTGCTTCCACGGCAATGAGTCGTGCTCGAGGTGGGCGCGCACCACGGTGGCGAACAGCCATGTCCGGATGATGTCGTGACCCTGAGGACGCACGTCCATCGGGAAGATCTTGGCGAAGAGCTCTTCGTCGCCTCGCCAGCCGGCAGCAATCTGGGGGCTCAGCGACGACGTCGCCCATGTGTCCATTACGTCGGGGTCGCCGGTGAATCCACCTGGCTGGTCGCGCTGCTCGGCCTGGTATCCGGTGGGCACGTCGGAGTATGGGTCAACCGGCAGTGACGCCTCGTCGGGCACGATCGGCTTGTCATAGAGGATCTCAGCGTCGGGATCGAGCGGGTACCAGAGCGGGATGGCGACACCGAAGAACCGCTGCCGGCTGATCAGCCAGTCACCGTTGAGGCCGTTGACCCAGTTCTCGTAGCGAGTGCGCATGAACTCGGGGTGGAAGTTGATCTGCTTGCCGCGTTTGATGAGCGCGGCCCTGAGGTCGACATCCCTGCCGCCGTTGCGGATGTACCACTGGCGCGAGGTGACGATCTCCAGCGGCTTGTCGCCCTTCTCGAAGTAGTTGGCCTTGCGCTGGGTCGGAGTCGGCTCGCCCTCCAGATCGCCGGAGACGCGCAGGGCATCGACGATCACGGTGCGGGCGCCAAAGGTCGTCTTTCCGGCGAACTCGGAGAAGACGGTCCGTCCCGCCTCGGTCGGGATCCACTCCGGCGTCTCTTCCTGGATCCGGCCGTTGCGCTGGATGATCGACCGGGTGGGCAGCTGCAGCTCACGCCACCACTGCACATCGGTGAGGTCACCGAAGGTGCAGCACATGGCGATGCCCGAGCCCTTGTCCGGCTCAGCAAGGTGGTGCGCGACCACGGGGATCTCGACCCCGAACAAAGGTGAGGTGACGGTGGTCCCGAACAGGGCGGCGTACCGCTTGTCATCGGGGTGCGCGATCAGCGCGACCACCGACGGCAACAGCTCCGGACGCGTGGTCTCGATGTGTACAGCGGTCCCGTCGGGGGCATGGAAGGCGACGCGGTGGAAGTGGCCCGGGTAGTCGCGCGCTTCGAGCTCGGCCTGGGCCACGGCCGTCTGGAAGGTCACGTCCCACAGACCGGGGGCCTCAGCCTGGTAGGCCTCACCGCGATCGAGATTGCGAAGGAACCCCTGCTGGGCAGTGGCCCGAGAACGCTCGTCGATGGTGCGGTAGTTGATGTCCCAGTCAACCGAGAGGCCGAGCCGGCGGAATACCTCCTCGAACGTCTTCTCGTCCTGGACGGTAAGGATGTCGCACAGCTCGATGAAGTTGGCACGGCTGATCGCCAGCTGGTCCGACATCCTGGAACTCTTGCCCCCGGTGCCCTTGTCGCCCTGCTGCGGCGGCTCGAAGCCCTCGATGTAGGGGAGCGTGGCGTCACCGCGCACGCCGTAGTAGTTCTGGACCCGACGCTCGGTCGGCAGGCCGTTGTCGTCCCAGCCCATCGGGTAGAAGACCTCGAAGCCGGCCATCCGCTTGTAGCGCGCCATGCAGTCGGCCTGCGAGTAACCGAAGACGTGCCCGATGTGGAGCGCCCCGCTTGCCGTGGGCGGCGGGGTGTCGATGGACCAGATCTGCGCGCGAGTCTTGCTGCGATCGAAGGTGTAGGTCCCCTGCTCAGCCCATACCCGCATCCACTTGTCCTCGAGACCGTCGATGGACGGCTTGTCGGGCATGGTTACGGCGCGCTGCAGTGGAGCGGGGTTGGTCATGGCCCAGATTCTCCCAGACGGCGACGGCGCCGGGCGAATCGGTTTTCCGGCCGGGGCCGGTAGACTTCCGGGTATAGGCATTGACCCGGCTATCACCGGTGAGCCTCCGGAAGAACGGGCACGCGGGTACACGGGCATTCGACGGGTCCTGAGAGCCTCATTAGAACCGGACGGGTGGGCCCGTGAGAGCCTCAGGCAAAGAGCGGTCGTATGCCCTTCTTATAGGGGGCTCGCGGCAAGCGAGGTGGTACCGCGGCGCCCAACAGGTGTCGTCCTCGTAGTGACAGCTCACAGACCGTGTGGGCATGTTCCGACGAGTTGATGACGGAGATGCGCCGATGACCTACCCCAAGGTCGACTTCCTGCCCGCTGACGCAATGGTCTCCGGCGCACGCGTCGACGATGCCTCGCGCAGGCACGATGGCGTGGTCGCGAGTCCCAATTTCCCGGCGATCGAGGAGCGGATCCTCAAGTATTGGGACGAGGACGGCACGTTCATCGCGTCGGTTGAGGCGCGCGAGGGTGGCGAGAACGGGGACAATGAGTTCGTCTTCTACGACGGCCCTCCGTTCGCCAACGGTCTGCCGCACTACGGCCACCTGCTCACCGGGTACGTCAAGGACCTCATCCCGCGTTACCAGACCATGCGCGGGCGCCGGGTTGAGCGCCGGTTCGGCTGGGACACCCATGGGCTCCCGGCAGAGCTCGAGGCGCAGCGGGTACTGGGTCTGAAGACCAAGGGCGAGATCCTTGAGCTGGGCATCGAGGAGTTCAACGCGGTATGCCGGCAGTCCGTCCTGAAGTACACCGACGACTGGCAGGCCTACGTGCGCCGCCAGGGCCGCTGGGTCGACTTCGAGCACGACTACAAGACGCTTAACCCCGACTACATGGAGTCGGTGATCTGGGCTTTCAAGGCGCTGTATGACAAGGGTCTGGTCTATGAAGGCAAACGCGTTCTGCCCTACTGCTGGAACGACGAGACTCCGCTGTCCAACCACGAGCTGCGGATGGACCCCGAGGTCTACCAGATGCGCCAGGACCCGGCCGTCACCGTCGGCTTGCAGCTCGACAGTGGCGAGGTGGCGCTGATCTGGACGACGACCCCGTGGACGCTGGTCAGCAACCTGGCCATGGCGGTGAACCCCTACGTCGACTACGTCGTGGTCGAGGGCGACGCAGCCGGTGGCACAGTCCGCTACCTGCTGGCCGAGGCGCGGGTCGCGGCATACAGCCGTGAGCTCGGCGAGGACGCCGGCGAGCGGATCGTGCGGCGGCTCAAGGGATCCGAGCTGCTGGGGCGCACCTACACGCCGCCGTTCAGCTATTACGTCGGACACCTGAACGCACATCAGATCCTGCCGGCGGACTACGTCACCACCGAGGACGGCACCGGTATCGTGCACATCGCGCCGGCCTTCGGTGAGGAGGACAAGGTCGTCACCGACGCCGCCGACATCGACCCGGTAGTCCCCGTTGGCCCCGACGGCAGGTTCACAGCCCCGGTCGCGGACTACGAAGGCATGCTGGTCTTCGATGCCAACCTGGCGATCATCGACCACCTCAAGGCGCGCACCGAGGGCAGGACCCAAGCCGGATCTGCCGGTTCCACGACTGCCGGCACGGTCTTGCTTCGCCGCGAGACCTACGACCACTCCTACCCACACTGCTGGCGCTGCCGCAAACCGCTGATCTACATGGCGGTGTCGAGCTGGTTCGTCGAGGTGACCAAGGTCCGGGACCGCATGGTCGAGCTCAACGAGCAGATCACCTGGGTGCCCGAGCACGTCAAACACGGGCAGTTCGGCAAGTGGCTGTCCAACGCGCGCGACTGGTCGATCAGCCGGAACCGATTCTGGGGCAGTCCCATCCCTGTGTGGCGCTCCGACGACCAGACCTACCCGCGGACCGACGTCTACGGCTCATTCGCGGAGCTCGAGGCTGACTTCGGGGTCGAGGTCACCGACCTGCACAAGCCGTTCATCGACCGGCTGACCAGGCCCAACCCCGACGACCCGACCGGTCGCTCGACGATGCGCCGAGTCCCCGAAGTGCTGGACGTGTGGTTCGACTCCGGCTCGATGTCGTTCGCCCAGGTGCACTACCCGTTCGAGAACGCCCAGTGGTTCGAGAATCACTTCCCCGGTGACTTCATCGTCGAGTACATCGGCCAGACCCGTGGCTGGTTCTACACGATGCACGTCCTGGCAACCGCGCTGTTCGACCGGCCGGCGTTCTCCTCCTGCGTCAGCCACGGCATCGTGCTGGGCAGCGACGGCCAGAAGATGAGCAAGTCGCTGAACAACTACCCGAACGTCTCTGAGGTGTTTGACCGCGACGGCGCCGACGCCATGCGCTGGTTCCTCATGTCGAGCCCCATCCTGAGGGGGGGCAACCTTATCGTCACCGAGCGCGGCATCCGCGACGGCGTGCGCCAGGTGCTGCTCCCGCTGTGGAGCTCGTGGTACTTCTTCTCTCTATACGCCAACGCTGCACAAAGCGGGGCCGGTTACGAGGCCAAGTGGTCCACGTCGTCGCAGGACATCCTGGATCGCTACCTCCTGGCCAAACTGCGCCGCTTCGTCGAGGCGGTGCAAGCCGACCTGGACACCTATGACGTGGCCTCCGCGTGCGAGTCGGTGCGCGGCTTCCTTGACGTGCTCTCCAACTGGTACATCCGTCGCTCGCGGGACCGGTTCTGGGATACGGCCAACACAGCGAGTGAGTCGCGTGACAACGCCTTTGACACTCTGTACACGACGCTCGAAGTTGTCACCCGGGTTACCGCCCCGCTGCTCCCGTTCACGACCGAAGAGATCTGGCGCGGCCTGACCGGAGCCCGTTCGGTGCACCTGACGGACTGGCCGGACGCGTCCGACCTGCCCGAGGACGATGATCTGGTGGTGGCCATGGACCGCGCTCGCGAGATCTGTTCGGTGGCCGCAGGCTTGCGCAAGGCGGGCGGCCTTCGGAATCGCCTGCCCCTTGCGGACCTCACCGTCGTCACGAACGACGCCGCGGCACTGGAGCCCTTCGGTGCGATCGTGGCCGAGGAGGTCAATGTCCGCACCGTCACCTTGGTGGACCTCGGTTCGGCGCGACAGGCCGACTTCGGCATCTCGACAAAGCTCACCGTTAACGCCCGGGCGGCAGGTCCACGGCTGGGCAAGGACGTTCAGCTCGCCATCAAGGGAAGCAAGAAGGGGGACTGGGCGGTGTCCGATGACGGCACGGTCTCGGCCGGTGGGCTGGCCCTCGTCGAAGGTGAGTACTCCCTTGAGACCGTGGTCGCTGATAACACGGCACGCGATGGCAGCACCAACACCTGGTCGGGATCATCGCGGGTCACCGCAATGCTTGCGCACAATGGTTTCGTCGTCCTGGATACGACTGTCACGCCGGAGCTGGCCGCCGAGGGGCTGGCCAGGGATGTCATCCGTGCCGTCCAGCAGGCGCGTCGTGATGCCGGTCTGGACGTCAGCGACCGGATCAGCCTCACGGTGAGCGGCGACGACGACGTCTGGGCGGCCACGGTGGCCCACCAGGAGCTGATCATGCTGGAGACCTTGGCCACCCAGTTCGGTTCGGCGGGTTCGGCACACGCCCTACCCGGAGACCAGGGCGTGGAAGCCGTCGTCGGCGACAACCAGCCGGTCCGCATCCTCGTGAAGAAGATCCGATGACGCTCATCATCCGGGTGGCCGACGGTAACGACCTCATGGCCATTGTCGACGTGGGGCGTCGCACCTGGCCGGTGACCTACGAGCCTATTGCCGGTGAGGACTATGTGGCGATGGGTCTGGCCAAGTGGTGGACAGAGGACGCCACCATTCCGGCTGTCCGGGCTGGCCGGGTCACGGTCGCCGAAGTTGATGGCACTGTGGTCGGTATCGCGGTCGTGGGTCCACACGAGAACCACCTGGTCCTGTGGAAGCTCTATGTGCTTCCCGAGCACCAGGGGAAGTCGATCGGCTCGGCGTTGATGGAGTCGGTAGTGGCTTCGGCAAGGGGTGTGCATCCCGAGATCCGGCTGTCCTACCTCTACGGGAACACCCTGGCCGAGGCTTTCTACCGTGGTAAGGGCTTCGTCGAGATCGGCCGCGAGTCCGGCGGCGACGGCATCCCCGAAAGCGTCTGGATGCAGCTCGAGCTCGACCCGAAGGAGCAGTAATGAGTGGACGTCCCGACGCAGCCCAGAGGGATGCAGAGCACAAGCTGGAGATCCGCAAACGGATGCGCGAGATCGAGCAGTCGATCATGCTGCGCGCGCCGGAGCACGACCTCGACCCGTCACTGGATCGCATCGCCGCCGTGATGGAGCTGCTCGGGGACCCCCAGATTGCCTTCCCGGTGATTCACGTCACCGGAACCAATGGCAAGACGTCGACCACGCGGATGATCGAGCGAATGCTGCGCGAGATGGGTCTGTCCACAGGACGGTTCACCTCACCCCACCTTCACAACATCCGCGAGCGAATTGCGCTGAACGGCGACCCGATCGACGTCGAGAAGTTCATCGCCTCCTATGAGGACGTACTTCCCTTCATCGACATAGTCGACGCCAGGTCGGCTGCCGAGGGTGGCCCGCAGATGACCTACTTCGAGGTCCTGGTGGCCGTCGCGTATGCCTCGTTCGCCGACGCGCCCATCGATGTGGCCGTGGTGGAGGTGGGCATGGGCGGTTCGTGGGATGCCACAAACGTCGTCAACGCCCAGGTTGCCGTCGTGACACCGATCGCGCTTGACCATGAGCGGTTCCTTGGCTCCTCGCTGGAGGGCATCGCCATCGAGAAGGCAGGTATCTTCAAGGCTGGCTCCCTGGTGGTCAGTGCTATGCAGGAGCCGGAAGTGGCCGAGATCCTGGTCGGGCTCGCCCAGAAGCTTGGCACGTCGCTGGCCTTCGAGGGCAATGAGTTCGGCATCCTCAGCCGCGAGGTCGCGGTCGGTGGCCAGCAGCTCGCCGTACGCGGACTTGGCGGTGACTATGACGACCTCTTCCTTCCGCTGCACGGGCCCCACCAAGGCCAAAACGCTGCGCTTGCGCTGGCGGCTGTCGAAGCTTTTGTCGGCGGGGGAGAGCATCGACTCGACATCGACATTGTCCGCGCCGGGCTGGCCGGGGTGACGTCACCGGGACGTCTGGAGGTCGTCCGGCGCTCGCCGACCGTCCTGGTGGACGCAGCTCACAACCCGGCCGGTGCGTTGGCCCTGCGAGCGGCGATCGAGGACTCCTTCAATTTCGCCAAGCTCGTTGGTGTCATTGCGATCCTGGAGGACAAGGAGGCGTCAACGATGCTCGAGATCCTTGAGCCTGTGCTGAACGAGATCGTGGTGTCGCGCACGACATCACCGCGGGCGATCAACCCCGAACGCCTGGGTCAGATTGCCGTGGAGATTTATGGAGAGGGCCGGGTGACCGTCGTCGCCAACCTGCCCGACGCTCTTGACCTGGCCGCGGAAATGGCCGACGAAGGAGGTATCGGCGGGGGAGTGCTGGCAACCGGCTCGATCACCACCGCGGCGGAGATCCGCATGCTTCTGGGTGTCACGGACGGATGAGCCGGATGAGCGCCATGACCCTTTACGGCGTACCGGGCAAGATGACCCGGCGTCTGGCCGGCGTCGTCATTGGCACCCAGGGCCTGGTCGTGTTCTTCGGTGCCCTCGTGGCCCGGGCTCTGGCTGCAGCCAAAGGCTCGCACACCTCTAGCTCGTTCCTGATCGTCGGCTCGCTTCTGGCGGTTCTGTGCATCCTGGATGCCGGCCTGCTGCGTCAGCCGTGGGGTATCACGGTGGGCTGGGTCCTGCAGATCGCGACCCTTACCTGCGTGCTCATCGTCCCGGTGATGCTGCTGGTCGGGCTCTTGTTCGGAGCGCTGTGGCTGACGGCCCTTGTCCAGGGACGCAACATGGACGAGCACACCAGCCGGGTGGACGCGCTGTGGCATGCCAGCCAGGAGACGTCCGCGCCACAGCCGTCGGAGCCAAAGACGTCCCCCCAGGACGGATAGGGTTGTGGATGTGACGACACAGACGCAACGTTCGCTGGTCCTGGTCAAGCCCGACGGCTTCAAACGCGGTCTCTCCGGTGAGGTCCTGCGCCGGATCGAAGCCAAGGGCTACACGCTCGTGACCCTGTCGATCTTCACTCCTGACCGCGCGCGGCTGGCGAGGCACTACGCCGAGCACGAGGGCAAGCCGTTCTACGAGCCGCTGCTGGATTTCATGTCCAGCGGCCAGGTGACCGCCGTGGTGATCCAAGGCGAGCGCTGCATAGAGGGCTTCCGCGCCCTGGCCGGTGCCACCGACCCGACCGTGGCGTTGCCTGGCACGATTCGCGGCGATCTCGGCTGCGACTTGGGCACGAAGGTTCAGCAGAACATCGTTCACGGGTCCGACTCACCGGAGTCGTCCGAGCGCGAGATCGGCATCTGGTTCCCTGGGCTCGTCTGAGCCTCGGGCGCGGATGCCGCAGTCCGGCCTGGCTGCGTCGCTGAGCTCGTCTGAGGCTCGGGCGCGGATGCCGCAGTCCGGCCTGGCTGGGTGTCTTCGAGCTCGCCTGACCAGTCGGGTGTCGGTCTAGTCAAGGCCCTTGATGAGGAGCTCGAGGAGTGAGGCGAGGTCCTCGCGCTGATGGCGGGAGAGCGGCCCCAGCACGTCGGACTCCACCATGTCGGACTCGCGCACTGCCGCCTTGAAGGTCTGCCAGCCCTCGTCGGTGAGCGTGATCAGCACACGCGTGCGGTTGTCCGGGTCGGCGGCCCTGGCGATCAGATTTCGCTGGGCCATCCGGTCAAGACGATGGGTCATCGAGGACGGCGCGACACAGCTGACCTCGGCGAGCTGAGTCGGCGTGAGGGCCTGATCCTCGTCGCTGCGGGCCAGTTGTGACAGGACGGCCCACTCGCCCGCGGAGAGGTCGAGGTCGGCCAGCTGCCGCGTGTACCACTGGTCGAGCTTTCGGGCCAGACCGTGCACGGCTGTGATCACGCGCTGCACCGACTCGTCCCCACCGGCGGCGACGTACGCCGCCACATCTGCCCGGTATTCCTCCTCGGCGCTCGGTTGGGCGCGTTCGGGGCTCTGCACGGCGCTCCGAGTGGCGCCTTTCGTCGCTGGCCTGGGTGTCGTCATGGGGAACATTCTGCCATGCTAGAATTTCGACATCAAACTATTCGATATCTAAGACTACGAGATGCAAAACTACGAAATGCACAACGAGCGGAGGATCCGATGAAGCGCGCGCGGTTGCTGGTGCTTGCCTCGACGGTGAGCATGCTGGGATGGGGCGCCATTTTGCCCTACCAGTACGCCTACGCGGCGCACACCCGCCACTGGGGTGGGCTCGTCGCGGCCGCCGCTTCCAGCTTGTTCTCCATCGGTGCCCTCGTGGCGGCCCCGATCGGAGGCCGACTGGCCGATCGTTTCAACCCTGCGCGGGTCGTCGTCGTCGCGCAGATCGTCGCCGCCCTCGCCAGTGCGTTCCTCATCCTCGCTGGGACGCCGGTGCTGTTCCTGTTGGGCATGTTCGTCTTCGGTGCCGGTATCACCGCGGCGATTCCGGTCCAGACGATCTTGGTGCTTCGCTGGGTCGACTCCGCTGCGCGCCGACGGGTCTTTGCGCTCCTGTTCACCGGTTCGGCGATCGGCATGGCCATCGGAGCGTTCACCGCCGGATTCCTGGTCAATCTCAGAGCGATCGACGGCATGTGGCCGGCGTTCGCGACCGCAGCCATCGGCTTCCTCGTCTCCGCCACCGTGATCGGCATCGCCGGCCGTGGCGCGCCCGCGGACGAGGTCCCGGCGCCGCAGGATGCGCCAAGTCCCTCGGCGGGGGCCGCGATCCGAATCATCGCCAAGACGCCGGCTCTGCGGTGGACCGCGGCCATCACCGTCACACTGGCGCTCGGCTTCTATGCCCAGTTCGAGTCCGGCCTGCCGGCTTATGCCATCACGGTGCTCGGGGTCTCCGAGCGCACGATCGGCACGGCTGCGGCGGTCAACTGCCTGGTGATCGTCGCACTGCAGATGGCGGTGATGAAGTGGACTGCCAAGCGCTCGTCCCCGTCGCTGCTCGTGGCTGTCGGCTCGATCTGGGTGTTCTCATGGCTGTTGCTGGCCGCCGCCTCCTTCATGCCGGCGCTGGCCGGAGCGATGTTTGTCGGGGTGTACGGAGTCTTTGCCGTCGGCGAGACGATGTACGCGCCGGTGCTCAACCCCCTTACTGCCAGCCTGGCTCCATCCGGCATGGTCGGTACCACATTGGGCATCTTCGCCGCACTACAGACAGGCGTGTCGGCGGCGGGTCCGCTTCTCGCAGGCGTTGCCCTGAGCGCCGGGCACGGTTCGCTGTTCCTTGCCGTGCACGTGGGGATCAGCCTCATTGCCGTATTCGCGGCGCTCCGGTTGCGTGCCCTCCTCAAGGGCTCGCGCCTGATTCGGCAAAGCGGCATACCAGCGGCTCCGGGCGAGCCGGCGGCCGAGGATGAGCTGGGCGACCTACGACTGCCGCAGGCCGCCTAGCTCAACCAGTACTCTGCAGTTATGGCCCGGTATTTCGACGTTCACCCGCTGGATCCGCAACCGCACAGCATCGTGCAGGTGGTGGCCCTGCTGCGGGATGACGCCCTCATCGCCTATCCCACCGACGCCTGCTATGCACTGGGTTGCCAAATGGGCAACCCGACGGGGGCGGAGCGCATCCGCCGGCTCCGGGGCCTGGACGAGAGGCACCATTTCACCCTGGTGTGCGCGGACTTCGCTCAGCTCGGTCAGCTGGTCGACCTGAACAACGCCGCGTTCCGCGCCATCAAGGTGGCGACCCCTGGCCCTTACACGTTCATCCTGCCTGCGACCAGAGACGTACCACGGCGGCTGGCGCATCCGAAGAAGCGGACCGTCGGCGTGCGGATCCCGCACCACCCGGTCGTGCGGGCCCTGTTGCGCGAACTGGGTGAGCCGCTGCTGTCCAGCACCCTGCTGCTCCCTGACGCCGAGGAGCCGATGACCGACGGTTGGCAGATCCAGGACGAGCTCGGCCATATGATCGACGCTGTGGTGGACGCCGGCGAGTGCAGCAAGGAGCTCACCACGATCGTGGACTGGTCCGAGGGGTACCCGGAGGTCGTGAGGGTCGGAATGGGGGATCCGGCGCGGTTCCAGTAGGCCGTGCCCGTACTACCTTGGCTGTCATGGGGTATTCGTTTGAGTCCCGGCCGCTGACACCGCGGACCTGGGCGGATCTCGAGGCACTGTTCGACCTGCCGGGCGGTTCGATCGTCCGTGGCTGCTGGTGCATGTACTACCGAAAGAGCGGAAAGGTTCTGGTCAACAGCCAAGCTGGCGCGGACAACAAGAAGCAACTGTGCGAGCTGGTCGACAACGGCGTCGTTCCTGGCCTCGTGGGGTACGTGGACGGGGTCCCGGCCGGGTGGATCAGCCTCGGCCCACGCGAGGACTACCCCAAGCTGCAGCGCTCGCGGATCATGAAGCCGGTCGACGACAGCCGAGTGTGGTCTGTCGTGTGCACGTACGTCGCCAGGCGTCACCGTGGTCAGGGCGTTCAACATCGGCTCCTGGACGCGGCAGTCCGTTACGCGAGAGAGCGTGGGGTCCGGATCCTGGAGGCATATCCGGTCGACAAACCAGAGCGCAGCCATGATGACTTCATGTTCTTCGGGTCGCGATCCCTGTATGAGCGGGCGGGCTTCACCGAGGTCATACGCCGGTCGCGCACCCGAGTTGTCATGCGCCGCAAGCTTTCGCCCGCCTCAACACAACAGCGCTCAACACCACTATGAGCGTCTTTCGGCTCACTTGACGTCTCGATTGTTGGACGTCAGGCTGTGCGCTTCGGTGTCTGGCTCGTCGATGCCGAAGGAGATGATCCGCTTAGGATGGAGCCGGATGAGCGCGCTGCTCTCGGTGGTGAGTGCCTCTGCCACGCCGCGGATCTCGATACATCTCACGCGCCACGGTTGGACTGAGACGAGGTCATCGACGACGAAGGCAGCGCGACCATTGTCAGCGATGTTGCGAAACTTCTGGCTCTTGGCCAAGTTGTATCCGTTGATGTCAATCGTTGCGGCAGCAGGGTTGTAAGAGAATCCCACCGGGCTGACTTGGAGGGTTCCGTTGGGTTGGACAGTGGCGAGACGGCCCAGACGCTGGCTGGCCAGATAGAGGATCTCGGTCTCGGTGAACACCATGACAATGATGCTAGGCCAGCTTGGCCCAGCCGTGACGTCAAGCGCTAGCCTCGGATGCGTCCGGAAGCGATCGTAGGCAATTCGATGATGACCGACTCACATCCGACACGGTCCAGTAGCTGGGACTCGATTCCGTCTGACCTTCCCAAGCTGTCTGAGCCGGCGCAGAGAGCCCTTGCACGGGCGGGCTTCACGCGGCTGACGCAGTCCGTGCAGGTAGCCGAGTCCGACCTTTCCCGGTTGCACAGTGTCGGTCCCCTGGCAATCGGGCGGCTTCGGGACGCACTGGCGGGTGCTCGCCTTTCGCGGGCAGGCGTGTGAAGCCAGGGCGCGTTGGTATCCAACGAGACCGAGTTGTTCGGCTAGCGTGGCTGGGTGCTGACAGCCCAGGAGCCTCTGCACTCCGCCCCCCAGCGAATCCTCGTCGCGGGCACATCCGGCTCGGGCAAGACGACGCTCGCCCGACGGATCGCCACCACGGTGGGCGTACCGCATACGGAGATTGATGCTCTGTACCACGGGCCCAACTGGACTCCGCGCGACAGTTTCATGCACGACGTGGCTGCCTTCGCTGCTCAGCCAACGTGGGTGACCGAATGGCAGTACGGCAAGGCGAGGCCATTGCTCCTGCGGCGTGCGGACCTGCTGGTTTGGCTCGACCTGCCGCGCTCAGTTGTGATGCGACGCGTCGTTGGGCGCACTGCGCAGCGCCGACTCACCAGGACGGCCCTCTGGAACGGCAACCTCGAACCGCCGCTGTCGACCTTTTTCACGGACCGTGACCACATCGTTCGTTGGGCCTGGCGGACACGTCACGAAAACGCCCAGAGGGTGGCGGCCGCTGTCACCTCACGAGAGGATCTCAGCGTCGTGCGGCTACGGCGCCAACGGGAGGTCGATCAATGGCTGGCGGGTCCACTGCGCGACTCCGTTCGCCCGGACAGCAACACCGGGCACACAAGCTGAGCTGTTTCCAGCCCTGGATACCTATCGGCCCTGCAGCCGTAGCCGGCGCTTACCTGAAACGACGTCCTTCATGCCAGGCATGGCGGCAAGTGCCGCTCTGCGATGGCTGCCCAGTCCGAGACGAGGCTCGCGATGGTCCCTGCGTCTGCCCAACCTTTGGGCTCCAGCCACTGCTCGACACCTTCCGTTGCCGCGCCCTCATGGTCGACCAGCGTCTTGTCGAGGTCGAATAGCACGAGGCGCTTGAGGGAACGGTCCGCTTCAGAACAGGCTGACGTGGCCATTCTGTGGCGTCAACCCCGGCTTGGGTTCGGGGAGTCGAACCTGACCTCCTCTGCTTCTCGAACGCGGCGGTAGCCGATCGCCTGGTAGATGCCGTTTGACGTGGGGTTGGCAAGGTCCGTGTTCAGCATGCAGGTCCGTCCTGGCGTGGCGAGCTCACGGGCGGTCAGTGATGCGACGCAGGCACTCGCATACCCACGCTTGCGGTTCTCCGGAGGGGTGTAGACGAGTTGGACCCGGCTGACCCCGCCTTGCGCGACGGTGACTGCGGCCATCGATACCACAGCCCCGTCGGCCTCCCAGACGGCCAACAGCCCAGTGTCGATACGCGGCCCGATCTCGTCGTTTCCGGTGGACGTCAAGCCAGCCTCAGCGATCAACTCTCTTACCCATCCCCGCAGCAGCGGTGCATCGTCGTGGATGGCCATTCGAAGCCGACCGGCGACGCCGGGCGGAATGCTGACCTCATCTGCGGCATACAAGCCCAGCCGCATGGTGGGCCTGGCCTGTGGGCCACCGCGGGCCAGCCATTCGGTCGCGAACTCCTGCGGCGCGCTGTCCGGACCCGCCACCCCAACCAGGCCAGGGCGTAGCCGCCACAGGATCCGTGCGAGCGCGCGCATCGCCTCGGCCGGACCGGTGGACAGGTATACCCCGTGCGGAGGGGTGTGTTGTGCGGTGGCGACCGCCTCTACGTCGTCCTCCACCCACAGCCACAGGTTTGACCCTGCCTCGGAGGCCTCCTTGCGGAGGCGGGTTGCTACGGTGCTGAGCAGCACACTGTGTTCGACCGGCCGCCGTCGGAGGAACACGCCAACGTGGTCCAGGTACTCGCCGGCATCGGTCGTGTACCGCGCGATCAAGGCGCTTGGCCTCTTCCCGGTTTCCATGCTGGTCATAGTGTCAGTCAGACGTCATGGCCTGGTTCGTTGTGTACGTTTGTGCGCATGAGCGAAGAGCCACGGAGCCAGCGCGAGCGGATGCTGGCCGGTGACTGGTACACCCCTGATGACGAAGAACTCCGTGCGCTGATGCAGCGGGCGCAGAAGCTCGCCGAACGATACGCCGAGATGTGGAAGACCGATCCCACCGCGGCACGAGAGGTCCTCGGCGACTTGCTCGGGTCGTTGGGGGAGCACACCGTCGTTCGCCCGCCGTTGTACGTCGACTACGGCGTGCATATCCAGGTGGGTGCGCGCACATTCGCGAACTTTGGTCTGGTCGCCCTCGATGTTGCTGAGATCACGATCGGCCACGACGTACAGATTGGTCCGAATGTCCAGTTGTTGACGCCGATTCACCCCGTCGAGCCCGAGCCGCGACGCAACAAGCTTGAGGCTGGCAAGCCGATCAGCATAGGAAACAACGTCTGGCTGGGCGGTGGCGCCATCGTGTGTCCTGGCGTGACGATTGGTGAGAACGCGGTGGTGGGCGCGGGTGCTGTGGTCACTAGGGACCTTGCTGCGAACGTCCTGGCCGTGGGGAACCCTGCGCGAGCCATCCGCGAGATCTAGTGGCGTGTCTCCACAATGCGTAGCCGTGTTTTGGCTGGCTGTTCGCATGAACAAGACTACAGCCCCGTTGGTCATGTCTGCTGGTCAGCGCGAGGCGTTGACGGTGCCGGCCCGGTCCTTGGCAGCGGCACATCGTGAGGTGAAACGGGCCAAGGTGTTGTTGATGGCCGTCGACGGTGTGGCCAACGCCAAGATCGCCGCGGCGGTTGGGGTTACCCCGGTCACGGCCGGCTCGTGGCGGGGCAGGTTCGCTGACGAGGGGCTGTCCAAGTTCGGCCAGGTGCGTGCGGGGC
>CABDYS010000018.1_pt1 | contig 29398 bp, 30 predicted proteins | sample 3421621 | NCBI WGS metagenome assembly CABDYS01 (sample SAMEA5534338, study PRJEB31848) | metagenome | biome: tundra; feature: field; material: soil | place: USA | collected 2013-05 | depth 0.45 m | reverse complement strand
TGGCTACCTGGTCGGGCTGCAATGCCAGGTCGATCCTGGCCCCGTTTCCGGTGCTGGTGATGGACCGGACCTCGCCAACGATGAGACCGCGGACCTTGACGTCGGAGTTGTCCTGGAGCTGGTTTCCGATCCGATCGGCCCTGAGCGTGACCATCACAACCGGAGTGAACTTCTTCTGGAAGGTCGCGACGGACAGCCCGACTAGGAGCGCGAGGGTGAGCAGGAAGGCCACGCCGAGGGCATGGTTGCTTAGGCGGGACAGGGAACCGCCGATGGGGGCACTCACGGCCACTACCCGGCAATCCGGACCGTGGTGGTGGCGCCCCAGACTGCGAGGCTGAAGAAGAAGTCGATGATGTTGATGGCCACGATCGAGGTGCGGATGGCCCTGCCGACGGCCACGCCCACCCCGGCCGGACCACCGGAGGCTGTGTACCCGTAGTAGCAGTGGATCAAGATGATCACGACCGCGAAGACCATAACCTTCACGAACGACCAGAAGACGTCCACGGGCGGCAAGAACAGGTGGAAGTAGTGGTCGTACGTCCCCGCTGACTGCCCGAAGTAGCTGGTAGTGATGAACCGGGTGGCGGCATAGGAGGACAACAGGCCCAGGACGTAGAGCGGCATTGCCGCGACGAAGCCGGCGATCATCCGTGTGGTCACCAGGAACGGAACACTCGGAATACCCATGACTTCGAGGGCGTCCACTTCCTCGCTGATGCGCATGGCACCCAGTTGCGCGGTGAAGCCACATCCCACCGTGGCGGCCAGCGCGAGGCCGGCGACCAGTGGTGCGATCTCGCGGGTGTTGAGGTACGCGGAGATGAAGCCGGTGAAGGCGCCCGTGCCCAACTGGTTCAGAGAGGAGTAGCCCTGCAGTCCCACCTCGGTGCCAGTGAAGAAGGCCAAGAAGGTGATGACCCCGACAGTGCCGCCGATCACTGAGAGGGCACCGGTCCCCAGACTCACCTCGGCCAGCAGACGAACGACCTCTTTCTTGTACCGACGCAGTGTTCGCCCGCTCCAGGCGAGGGAGGTGGCGTAGAAACGCAATTGACCTCCGAGATCGTCGAGGGCTGCGATGGGCCGGCCGGCCAGGGTCTTGAGACTGGTCATGGGTTCACCTCCTTGGGGCGAGATGTAGACAGGTATGGAGAAACAGGACAGATCAACGATCAGATTTTTTGAGGAACGACTTGGAAGTACACCGCGGTGGCCACGAAGTTGACGACGAACAGCAACATGAAGGTGATGACCACGCTCTGGTTGACCGCATCCCCGACACCCTTTGGACCGCCACCGGCTCGCAGGCCCTTGTACGCGGCGACCACAGCTGCGATGACACCGAAGATCAGGGCCTTGATCTCGCCGGCATACAGGTCTGGCACCTGGGCCAGCGCGGTGAACGAGGCAATGTACGCCCCCGGTGTGCCGCCCTGGATGATCACGTTGAAGAAGTAGCCGCCGCACACGCCAACCACAGAGACGAGGCCGTTGAGCAGGACAGCGACCAGCATCATGGCGAGCACGCGGGGCACGACCAGGCGCTGGATCGCGCTGATCCCGAGGACCTCCAGGGCGTCGATCTCCTCGCGGATCTTGCGCGAGCCAAGGTCTGCACAGATCGCCGACCCGCCGGCGCCGGCGATGAGCAACGCCGTCACGATCGGGGACGCCTCGCGGATGACCGCCAGGACGCTCGCTGCGCCGGTGTAGGACTGGGCGCCCAGCTGGCGGGTGAGGGTGCCGAGCTGCAGGGCGATGACGGCCCCGAACGGGATGGACACCAACGTGGTCGGCAGGATCGTGACGCTGGCAACGAACCAGGACTGCTGGAGGAACTCTTTTCCCTGGAACGGTCGCCGTGGAAGTGCCCGCAGAACGTCAAGTGCGAACGCGAACAGGGAACCCGCCTGCCTCAAGGCACCTGTGGCACCTGCGACCAGGCTCACTTCGGAGCCGGCTTGCCCGCGGTGTTCGAGGACTCGAAGGACCCCGGAGGCGGGGCAACGCCGTTGGCCCGACCCCACTCGCCGGGTGGACGTGCTGATGGGCGGGCCGCGCCGTTGCTCGCCTCGAGCTGCAGCGGGATGGGTGGCAACGGCGGCAGCTCCTGGCCTGACTCGGCGGCGAGCTCGTCGGCATCCTTCTCCTCCGACATGCCGATCGGACCGATCCGCTGCGCGTTGAGAAACTGACGGACCACGGGTTCCTCGCTGGACAGCAGCATCTCGCGGGGCCCGAACATGGCCAGGTGTTTGTGGTAGAGCAGGCCTATGTTGTCGGGCACGGTACGCGCCGTGTTGATGTCGTGAGTGACGATGAGCATGGTGGCAGTGATCTGGGCGTTGAGATCGACGATCAGCTGGTTGAGATAGCTCGTCCGAACCGGGTCGAGCCCGGAGTCCGGCTCGTCGAAGAGGATGATCTCGGGGTCGAGCACCAGGGCGCGGGCAAGGCCGGCCCGCTTACGCATGCCACCGGAGATCTCGCCCGGCAGCTTGGACTCCGCGCCCTGCAGGCCAACCAGCTCGATCTTCGCTCCGACGATCGACCGGATCGCCGCCTCGGTCTTCTTCGTGTGTTCGCGCAAGGGGAAGGCGATGTTGTCGTAGAGGTTCATCGACCCGAAGAGCGCGCCGTCCTGGAACAGGACGCCGAAGAGCTTTCGGACCGCGTAGAGGTCATGTTCGCGCAGCGTGGTCAGATCTCGGTCGTTGATCCAGATCGAGCCCTGCTCGGGCTTGAGCAGTCCAACCAGCGTCTTGAGGAACACTGACTTGCCCGTCCCGGACGGGCCGAGCATGACGGAGATCTCGCCGGCGGGAAGGGTCAGGCTGACGTCCCTCCAGATCACCTGGGACCCGAACGACTTGGTCAGTCCCTCGACCCTAATCTCGACACCCACTGCGACACCTTTCGCGTCGTTGTCCGCATGTTGTAGAGAAGAACGATAGGGGAGCCTCACAAGTTACGGTGCGGTTTCGGAACAAGCTCCGGCGCAGACGCAGACAAACCTTGCATTCTCGGGGAGACTGTGAAGACAAGGAGGTCAGTATCGGGTGGCATGAACGCACAGGCGGGGTGAGTTTGCCGACGCCGTTTGGTCATGCCGCGAATCTGACTGCTGGTGGAGCGGGTTTCCCTGGCCCCACCGCCCCTGAACTTTCGGTAGCTGGTCACGGCCTCCCCATGGCGGCTCGGGCGTTCCTGGACAGTCTCTGGATCGCCCTCTCGGTCAGCGACGACACGGCCACGTCCGAAGTTCCGGGCACCTCAGCTCAGGCCACAGCCGGCCCGCCAGTGGACATGGAGCGCGTCGCCGCCCTCGTGGAGCTCGCTCAGGGCGGAGACGCCGACGCCTTCGGACTGCTCTATGAACGGTACGTCGACCTTGTCTACCGCTACGTCTACGTGCGGGTCGGCTCCTCCCACCTGGCTGAGGACCTCACCTCCGAGACCTTCATCCGAGCCCTGCGCCGGATCGACACTTTCAGCTGGCAGGGCAAGGACATCGCGGCATGGTTCGTCACCATCGCGCGCAACCTGATCACCGACAACGTCAAGTCGGCGCGCTTTCGCATGGAGGTGACCACAGCGGACATGATCGACGCCGACCGGCGGGTCGATGGTCCGGAGAACGAGGTGCTCGCGCACCTGCGTGACTCCCGCCTGTTTGAGGCGGTCAAGACCCTCAAACCCGAGCAGGCTGAATGCGTGGTCCTGCGGTTCATGCAGGGCCTGTCGCTTGCCGAGACCGCGCTGATCATCGGCAAGTCGGAGGGTGCGGTCAAGCAGCTCCAGCTGCGGGCGATGCGGGCCCTTCACCGCGAGCTGGGGGGCGAGATGCCGTGAGACGCGCCACGCCAACACCCACGTAACTTCGAGAACACCCGCTCGTTCTCAAAGCAGCAGTAACTACGTAACCGGATCCACGAGCCGTGAGCGTCCAGTCGTGGGCGTCATAGCAGCCCGAGAGTTTGAGAACTGATCGTCACAGAAGGAAGGAGGTCTCATCGGATGCGAATTGTCAGCAGGCGCGCAGACCTCCTAGAGCGGTCGCTCCAAGGCCCGCCGAGCAGGAATCGCGAGGTCCGAGGTCTCGTGGCGACCGCCCGTCGGATCCCCGCGCTGACCTCCCCCGCCTGCGCTCCTGGAGATGAGTTCGTCAGCGCGCTTGGGCTCCAGCTCCGCGCCGAGGCGCTGACCCTGCCCGCCCGCGACGCCCGCCGATCCTTATCGGCCCCGGTGGCACCTCGTACGGCCGCCAGACCCGTGGTCCTCGTGATCGGAAGGGGGCTGCGGGTCCTTGCCGGGGCCACTGCCTCCCTCTTACTGATCGGCGCCGTCCTCGGCGTCACCTCACGATCCGCCCTGCCCGGCGGTCTGCTCTATCCCATGAAGCAGATGCTCGACTCGGCTGCGGTTCAGCTGGCCGGCTCTGACTTCGACCGTGGAGCGACCCTGCTTTCCCAGGCCCAGGAACACATCGGCGACGCCCGAGCACTGGTCGAACGTGACAGAGGGCTGGCAGATCCGGCTTCGGTCGACCAGGCCCTGCTCAGCGCTCACGATGCGGTCAGCACTGGACAGCGAGCGCTGTTCGGCGACTTTGATCGCACCGGTAACCCTGCGGCAGTGATCGCTGTCCGAGACTTTGCCGTTCGCGCACTGCCTCAGTTGAGCGCACTGCGCACCCAGGTCCCGGCAGCATCCAGACCCGATGTCGACGCGCTCATCGCCCTGCTCAACCAGACCCGGGCCACGGTAGCCCACAAGATCGCCCTGTGCGGGCAGAAGTGTGCTGTGTTCGGGGACCTCAAGCAGGGGAGCTCGCAACCTTCGATTCCCTCCATCGGCGCACCCATACCCGGCCGCACGGCCGGCGGCTTACCCCGCGGCCGCACGGCCGGCGGCCTGCCGGTCGCCGGCCTCACGGCGGCCATCACCGGACCTGGCGGAGTGGTGGTCGCTCCGGCCGTGCCCCCTTCGTCTGTCAGCACCGCAGGGATAGGAGGGGGTGTGATCCTGCCGCCAGTGACCGTCGGTCACAGCACCATCAAGCCGGCCCCGATCGTGATCCCACCTCCTCTCCCGCTGCCAGGGTTGACGCCGGCCCCGATCGTGATCCCACCCCTTCTCCCGCTGCCAGGGCTGACGCCGGCGCCGATACTGACTCCCCCGCCGACAGTACTTCCGGTCCTACCCTGACTTGTTCTCCAGAATTCGCAGCCGTTGCTGCGAAGTTGGTCACGTCGCGCCGCGCAGGCCCTGGACCCGTGACAACGAGGGCAAGGATGACGATGTCTGAGAAGGAAGACGAGGCCGCTCAGGTACTGCCGCAGCGATGACTGAGGCTGCCGAACCTCACGGTGGCCTCCAGGTAGGACTTCTGGACCACGCGCCAGAGGTCGCAAGGACCTTGATCGCTGCCATACCCGCCAACGCCACTGCGGGTACTGAGCTGCGGGTTGCGCTGGGAGTGCAACTGACGGGAACGACCCGTATGGGCAAGGACCTCAAAGCCGCGGTGCACTGCTACTCCCGGCCGTAGATCTGTCGACCCGATGGTTCTCGCCTGAGATCATCGATTCGCCTGGGACAGGGCAGCCAGCAGCTCGTCTTCACGCCGCGTGGACAGGCCGGCGGATCGTGGCCGATCCAGGCCCTGTTCACGTTCCCAGGCCAACAAGTCGGCGAGCAGGGCTTCCCGGGGGCGGTGACGCAGACCGACCCCGGCGGCGCTAGCTCCCGATCGGCTGGACCAGCCCTCCCAACCCGGCTCGACCATCCACATCGCCAGCGATTCCGGACCCATGTACTCGGCGACACCCTGCCCGAGCAACCAGTCGGCGGGGGCCGTGACGACCGGTCCCCGGTGTCCGCCCACCGCGCGTGACATCTGGATCCAGCGGGTGAACGGCAGACTCGGGCCAACGGCGTCGTAGGTGCCGGTGGTTCCGACCTGTGCCGCGTCGAGCAACCACGCAGCCAGGTCCCGGACGTCGATCACCTGCGTCGGCACGTTGGGGGTGTCCGGGATGAGCATCGGCCCGTGCCGGTCACGTGCTGCGCGCGCCACCCAGTAGCCGGAGCGGCCGGAGTGGTCACCCGGTCCACCGATCAGGCCAGCCCTGGCCACCAGCAACCGGTCACCGATCATGTCGTGGGACGCCTGCTCGCAGGCAACCTTGGCTTCGCCATACTGCTCGATGTCGACCTCGTCGCGATCGGTTGCCGGGAGCACCTGTGTGCTCTCGTCAGCTCCTGGTGCTGCGTGCGAGGCGTAGACGCTGCCTGAGGAGACATAGGTCCAGTGTCTGGCCCGCCCGTGCAGTGAGGCGAGCGCGCCACGGACCATGCCGGGCTGCCACGACACCTCGACCACAGCGTCCCAGCTCCGATCGGCCAGCGCGGTGTACGCGTCGGGCTCGCGCCGATCCGCGGATACCAGTACTGCACCGTCGGCGACCGGCCCGCTGCGGCCCCGGGCCAGGCAGGTCACCCGATGCCCACGTCCCACCGCCTGCCGGGCAAGCTCGCGCCCCAGCCACCCCGTACCACCAAGAACCAGCAACTCCATGCAATGCAGTCAATCAGATGCCACACGGATGGCTCTCAGCTTGGGTGTGCGCGCCCCCCGGAGGAAGACCTGGGCCTGGACGAGCCGGCCCTTGCGCACCGTAATGGAGTCTGTGTTGCGGTAGCGGTCTGTGTTCTTCGGCTCATGGTCGCTCAGAATGAACACGTCATCTTCACCCGCCCTGACGATTTCCAGTATCTCCTGAGAGTTGAGCCGGTCGACCGTGGGGAAACAGGGCTCCAGGAATGCCGTCTTGTCGATGTGGTCGTCTTGCGGGCTGGTGAAGGAGAAGTCGTCCGCCAGGAGCCGCTCTGCCTTCTGCCGATCTTGAGCCAGGCACGTGTCGAAGAAAGCACCGGAGATGTTCGAGGCCGACCTCAGATCCGATTGGTCACCAGTGTGCAGGGGGTTCGGTCATTGCTCGCCGTCCGCTCGCTGTGTGACCCGGAGCCCGACCATTCCTTTGATGAGGCCGCACGGAATGGGCCTTGAGAGAGAGAACCTCACAGTGCTCCTGGCGGCCCTGCAGGACGCGATCTCACGCTCGAAGGCTTCATCGCCTGCGGGTAGAGGCCGAGGTGGTCCTTGCCCGCCGCGTGGTGCACCACGTTTTGGCCGTTGAGGGTGATGGTGGGCATCTGCCAGCTGATCTTCTCGTCGGCTCCGGGCGCAGCGTCCCGGATCGTCCGTCGAACCTCCTGAAGGATGATCTGGATGTCCCCGGGCAATGAGCTGATGTAGTTCTGGACTGTCGCAGACTTCTCCGCCATGAACTGCCTTTCGACCCGGCGGCCACCAGATGTCTGCATCTTCCGGCGCATCCGCTTGCCAGGTGAGGTTAGACCGCGACCCCATCGACCAGCGCGAGAATCGCGAGGGCGAACCGTCGCGCCTCCTCCAGGGTGGCTGACCTGCCGGGCGCCTCGTTGTAGCCGATGAAGACCCGGGACGCTGTGTCGTCGGCGAGGCGCATCAGGTACGTGTTGAGGTACTGCTGCTGTGTGCTTCCGTTGCCTATGAGCTCGGTCGGTTCGCTCGACAGTGGCACCCGGTGCTCAAGGCCGAAGCAGCACTGGTCCTCGCGCAACCTCTGATTGGGGTGTCCGTCGTTGGCCTGGCACCACGGTTGACAGGTGATCGGAGCCGGTGAGGGCAGGGCGCGCGCGGTCACGACGTCGCCGTCGTCCTCTGGTGACACGGTCCAGGCCCGAACCGGGAAAGGGGAATTGGTTGACGTGTCTGCCTGCGTACTCGCGCTCATGATCGCCCTTCCTCCGGTTGAGCTCGATCTGTCGGGGACCCCGGTTGTTTCGCACTGAGTGGTCCCCTCCATCGCACCGTATGTCCGATATGTGCCGGATGAGCGAATCGACACGGTGCCCTGACGAATCCCTTGCCTGGCCATGCAGGATGCGTGCGTATCCAGGGCAGCTCTTCTGGCGGCGACTCGGTCTGCGCCTGGCCGGGCGAACGAGTCAGAGAATGACTGGCTGGGTCTTCCGTCTAGGTGCGCACTCGGAAGGTCCGTGTCCCGGACAAGAGCTGACGAAGATCCTGCTCATGGTGATGGCCCGTGACGTCGTCATCGGCCTATCGTGGATCGCAGGACGCTCATGTGACATATCGGAGGGACTTGTCATGGCTCAGATTGATCGCCTGGAACCGTCGTCGGCGAAGACTGCGCCATCGGATGGCACGCATCGTCAGAAGGAGGACTATCCGTGGGCGATCCAGCTGGTGGATCATCCGCCGCGCTTTGAGTCAAAGGCATTCCGTGCGGCCAAGGAAGCGGCCAAGGCAATCCTCGATGAGATCAGCCTTGCTGAGTTGCCGTATGGTCCCGGGCCGTGGGAGATGCATCACGGCAGCAGTTACTGGGTGAAGGGCGAAAAGGGCTGGCGGCTGTACAGAGGGCGCGAGGGGATCGAATGGAGCACCCAGTTCTGCGCCGATCCCGCAAAAGTTGACCGGCTGCGTGAGGACGCCCGAGAGCTTGTTGAGGCCTTCCCGCTCACCCTTCCGGCTCTTGTCGAACTGGGTTACAAGGATGCCGGCTACCTGCTCGAGCACAAGATCACGACGGCAGACGACGTCGCCGCCTGGACGGACTCGCTGTTCAACGCGTGTGTCCCACTCAGCCGCGGCGACCACCAGGGAATCCTGCCGCACGCGGCGGGCGAGCACCACTATCCGAGGCCGATCAAGGACGCCGACTTCATCAAGTACGACGACTTCCAGCTGTGGGTGACACTGCCGGACCAGACCCACGCTGCCGTTACGCCGTTGATGCCGCGGGGTTCGGGTGACGGCCGGCTGCGTCTTGCCTATGCACGCCACGGCAGCAAGGCGGGCGATGCCCTCGCGGATGCCCAGGACAGCGGAAAGATGGCAATCTTCCCCCCTGACAGTGATCTGGCATTGCAGGCCTTCGCGCAGCAGATCGAGCCGGGCAGCCGCACCGCCGATGGGCCTGCGTCGCAGCACTGAATCCGATATCTCACGGGTATGTGGCTCCTCGCGACGGTGCGTCCCTTTACCTGCCAGGTGGCCGTGCGGGCCAGCAGGGCGCTAGCATCGCGGCATGCCCAACGTCGCCACCGTCGAAACCGTTGCCCTCAAAGAGCTCCTTGACTTCTTGCGTCCCCGGCACAAGGGGATCTATGTGGCCACCCGCGGTGACGGGAGGCCTCAGCTTTCCCCGGTGAGCTGCGGCGTGGACCCAGAGGGCCGCATCGTGGTGTCGACGTACCCGCAGCGGGCGAAGACCAGCAATACCCGGCGCGACCCGGAGGTGAGCATCTGCGTGCTCTCCGACGACTTCGGCGGGCCCTGGGTGCAGGTTTATGGCACGGCCGAGGTACTCGACATGCCGGAAGCCGCTGAGCCGTTCGTCGACTACTTCCGCTCGATCGCCGGCGAGCACCCCGACTGGGACGAGTACAAGCAGGCCATGGCCGACCAGGGCAAGTCGCTGATCCGAATAACGCCCACGAGCTGGGGTCCGGTGGCCACCGGTGGGTTCCCGCCCGAGGTCGCCGAGCGCATGGTCTGAGAACGCTCAGTCGTTGACGCCGATAGCCCTGTGGCGCTGGTTGGCGGCGGCCCTGCCGTAGGGGTAGTCCGAGACGACGGGGGCGCTCACCTCGTCGAGGCGCCCGAGCTCGCCGGGTGTGAGCGCAACGGATGAGGCGCCCAGGTTGTCGGCTAGCTGTCCGACGTTGCGTGCGCCCAGGATCACCGAAGTGACCGCGGGCTGAGCCTCCAGCCACGCGAGCGAAACCTGTGCCTGGTTGACATCCTTGGCCTGTGCGATCTCCTGGACCACGTTCAGGATCCGCCACGTTCGTTCCTGCTTGTTGCGAGGCTCCCATGCCTCCATTCCACGCTCGGGATTCTCGCCCAGGCGAGTGGCGCCCGTCGGGTCCGCGTCGCGACGGTACTTGCCGGTGAGCCAGCCGCCCGCCAACGGCGACCACGGCAGCAAACCGATGTCGGCATCCAGGCAGGCCGGGACTATCTCGGACTCGATCTCTCGCACGAGCAAGCTGTACTGCGGTTGAAGAGTCACCGGCGGGGTGAAACCGTTGGCGCGCGCCACGTGCACGGCCTTGGTCAGCTGCCAGCCGAGAAAGTTGGAAAACCCGTAGTAGGCGATCTTGCCGCTGCGCACGGCGTCGTCCAGGAATCGCAGCGTTTCCTCCAGAGGCGTCACAGGGTCCCAGGCGTGCATCTGATAGAGGTCGATCTGCTCCACGCCGAGGCGCCGCAGCGACGCGTCGAGTGCGCGACCAAGATGGCGCCGGGACGTGCCGAGGTCGTTGGTACCGCCGCCCATCGGGAAGCGTCCCTTCGTGGCGGTCACGACTTGCTTGCTTTGGCTCGGATGAGCAGCAAGCCACCGACCGATGATCTCCTCTGAGACTCCCGCGCTGTACACGTCGGCCGTGTCGATGAAGTTGCCGCCGGCCGCCACGTAGCCGTCAAGGATGGCATGGGAGGTCTCCTCGTCGGCCTCTGCGCCGAAGGTCATGGTGCCCAGAGCGTAGGTGGAGACTACGGCTCCGCTGTTTCCAAGGGTGCGATAGCGCATGAGTGTCCTTCTCGTTGAAGCGAAGTCGTTCGGGCCTTGATGGCGGCACCAGCCTGTCGACCATCTTGCCCTAGTGGTCGGGGAGCTCTGCGGGCAGGCTGCAGCCGGATGACATGACTGCGGGGTCTTGGTCAGAGGCCATCGCCGGGTCGGCCCGTCGCACCGAGTTGTAGGTGTTCGGCGTGGTAGATCGCCTGGTCGATGAGTTCGGCGACGTGGTTGTCGTAGAGGCTGTAGTGGATGTGGCGGCCCTGACGTTGTCCCTGCACGAGGCCGAGGTTGCGCAGCAGCCGTAGCTGGTGAGAGACGGCGGACTGCTCCATGCCGACCGATGCAGCCAGATCGCCCACGGTCGCGGGCCCGTCCTGGAGTGTCGCCAGGATCAGCAGACGGCTCGGTGTGGCAAGGGCCTGCAGGGTCGTTGCGACCGACTTGGCGCTCGCAAGGTCCATCGTCGGCTTTGCGACGCGACCGTTGACTCCGTGACCCATCCGCCTATCATACGCAGGATTGAATGAACATGTCTTCATGTGTCTACACTGGTCGACGGCTCAGAGCCCGCCGGAAAGAAAGACTCATGACGACCACCATGCAGAACCTCACGACCGCGCTGGCTCCTGAACGGGGCGGCCGCGGATCGCCCTCAGCTGCCCTTGCGCTCCCGCAGGTCCGATGGGCTGTCTCGGCAACTGGGCTCTTCGTGCTTGGCGGACTCGCTCAGCTCGCCGGTATGCCGGGCTGGGTGTGGTGGTCGCTCTACTTGGCCTGTTATGCCGCCGGCGGCTGGGAGCCGGCATTGGCGGGCATCCAGGCGCTGCGCGAGAAGACGTTGGACGTCGACATCCTGATGATCGTTGCGGCATTGGTCGCCGCCACCATCGGGCAGGTCTTCGATGGGGCGTTGCTGATCGTCATCTTCGCCACCTCTGGGGCATTGGAGGCGTTCGCGACCAGGCGCACCCAGGACTCGGTTCAGGCGTTGCTCACACTTGCTCCTGAACGTGCCACCCGCCTTACCCCCGCCGGCATCGAGGAGGAGGTCGACACCGGTGACCTGGCGGTGGGCGATCTGGTCCTGGTTCGCCCCGGTGAGCGGATCGGTGCGGACGGTGAGGTTCTGGACGGGCTGAGCGAGGTCGATCAGGCCTCAATCACCGGGGAGCCGATGCCGGTTACCAAACAGGTCGGCGACGAAGTGTTCGCCGGCACGCTCAACGGAGCGGGAGCCCTTTCGATGGTCGTGAACCGGGCGGCACGTGACACCGTCGTCGCCAGGATCGTGGCGCTAGTGCAAGAGGCTTCGGCGACCAAGGCGAAGACGCAGCTGTTCATCGAGAAGGTCGAGCAGCGGTACTCGATGGGCGTCGTCACAGCGACCCTGCTGCTGTTCGCTGTGCCGCTGCTCTTCGGCGCCGGGTTCGAACCGACATTGCTGCGTGCGATGACCTTCATGATCGTGGCTTCTCCGTGTGCGGTCGTGCTGGCCACGATGCCGCCCCTTCTGGCCACGATCGCCAATGCCGGCCGCCACGGTGTTCTGGTGAAGTCCGCGGTCGCCCTGGAAGAGCTCAGCAAGGTGACCCTGGTTGCGTTCGACAAGACCGGCACCCTGACCCTGGGCACCCCGAGAGTCGCAGCCCTCGAACCAGTTGCCACCTTGGAACCAGACGAGATACTGCGTTTCGCGGCAGCAGCCGAACGCCCCAGTGAACACCCTGTAGGTCGCGCCATCGTGGCGGCCGCCCACGGAAGGGCCATCGAGGTTCCGCATGCAACAGCATTCACGTCCACCCCGGGACGAGGCGTGAGCGCCAGCGTCGACGGACACGCTGTCGTCGTGGGCGCGCCGGCTCTGATGCCGAAGGCGACGCAGGGCCCAGCGGCGAGCACGGTCGAGCGGATGGAAGACTCAGGCCATACGGTCGTGGTCGTGGTCGTGGACGGCGCGGTAGCCGGGGTCATCGCGCTGACCGACCGGGTCCGGGACCACTCCCCCGCCACCGTGGCCAAGCTGACTGCACTGACCGGCACCCACCCGGTCCTGCTGACGGGCGACAACCGGCACGCCGCCGCCAGGCTCGGCACCGAGGTCGGCATCAGCCGCATTGAAGCCGAGCTCCTTCCTGCCGACAAGGTCCGCCACGTCCGCGCACTCAGGGACGAGGGGCATCACGTGCTGCTGGTCGGCGACGGGGTCAACGACGCCCCGGCGATGGCCTCCGCTCACGTGGGTGTCGCAATGGGGCGCAAGGGATCGGACCTGGCTATGGAGACCTCCGACATCATCCTCGTGCGCGATGATCTCGACGCCCTGCCCAAGCTCATCGACCTGTCTCGCCGGGCACACCGAGTCGTCAAGGCCAACCTCATCATCGCCGCGACGGTGATCACCACTTTGATCGTGTGGGACATCCTCGGCACCCTCCCCCTGCCGCTCGGTGTGGCCGGGCACGAAGGCTCCACCATCATCGTCGCCCTCAACGGCCTGCGACTGCTCCGCAACCCCGTCTGGCGCAACGCTGCCCGGACACCGCTGACCTAGAAGCGGTGCGCCACACACCAGTGGTCGCGAGCCTGCGGTTCGCCGGGCTTCCAGCGCGCATGCACCGGTGGTGGGGAAGCGCTACCCCACCTGGGAAGCAGCCCTGGGTTACGCAGGTGCGCCCGCTGACCTCGACGGCAGGCGGATGGCCAGGTCAGACGCCCCGGCCGCGTGAGCCGCATGAGAATGTCTGCCTTGCACGGCCCCTCCCACAACCGATGCGTGCAACTTCGGCTACGACAAGTTCCAGCCGCTGTTGTACACATCAAGGCCGAATCTTTGGAGTCCGGGAGTCTGGGCATAGCCCAGGTAGGGCAGCCGGAAGATGTCCTCGAGGGAGCCCAGCAGCGAGTAGTGGTTGTAGGAGGTGGTGCTCCACGTGTTGGGGCTGACCCAGCGGGACAGCACGAGCGCGCCGATCCGGCCCCCACCCGAGCCGGCGATGCCGGGAAGCGGCGAGTTCGGCCCTCGGCCTTCCCCGCAGCACGCGGTGGCGTCTGTCTGCGGTCCGTCGGACTCGTCCGCAGTGATGACCAGGGCGCCGTCGGTCTTGAACGCCGGGGAGCTGAGAATCTTGGGCACCCAGATCTTAAGCCAGGCGTCGACGCTGACCAGGCCGCCGGGCTGGGCGTCCACGCACGGTGAGTCGTGGCCGTCGTGGCACAGGTTCGGGGTGATGTAGCTCAGGTTGGGCGTCGTGCTGACCTTGCCCAGGTCCGTGCTGAGCTGGGTGAGGTCGACGACCTTGTGGGCACAGCCCGGCGAGCCCGTGATGGCCGCGAAGTACATGAAGGGGTTGTGACGCATGGCGTACTGGTCACCGACTTGTGCGGACTGGGTCGGGTCCTGCGCGTTCAGCGCCGGGTGGCGACACGGGGTGGCCATGTCCTCCATGTAGCCCTTCCACGACAGCTTCTTGGACTCCAGCTGTCGGGTCAGGTCCGGCACCGAGGTGGGAAACACGCACCCGTTGCCGACCGCTTGTCCGGGCGGGGAAGTGGCGGCCCCAGCGAACGCGGAGTACAACTGGCAGTCGGCCTGCATCTGGGGGTTCGGGCCCTGGCCGGAGATCTGCGCGATGTAGTTCGGCTGGGAGTTGTGGGCGGTGCCGTAGTACGTGTTCAGCAATACGCCCTTGCCTCGCAGGGTCTGGGCCAGATACGGAGCCGCCGACCCGGGGCCCCAGGTCCGGTCATACCCCTTGTTCTCGAGGTTGATGACGAACACGTGCTTGACGGGCGGCACGTATGCCGCGATACCAGTGCGTGCCTGGCTGCTCATCGCCGGCGCGGCAGCCGCGACAGTCAGAAGCAGTGCGATCGAGGTCACGGCTAGCAACACCCGTCGGGTCGCGGGGGTTGTGGTGGTAATCCTCACGGCAGGCTCCATCCGTCGGCCTTGGCTTTGGTTCTCAGGGCGGTCCATTCGGACTCCTCAGGTCCAGCGACCGGTGAGGGCACGCAGGCGGCGGCAGCGAACGGCGGAACGAGGAACTGCGGCGCGCTGGTCTGTGCCGGGGTGGTGAAGTCCAACACCTCGGCGATGTTGCGCGCCGCGGCGTCTCGGGGGGTCATTGCCCCAAGGCCCCAACGCCATTGGATGGTCTTCAGGACAGAGGTGTGGTCATAGGTGTTGTGCGCCACGAACCCGCGACGCGCCCGTGGGGAGATGACCAGGGCGGGAACGCGGAACCCGCGCAAGGTGGTGTCAGGACGCGCATCCGGGGCGCTGCCCGGCGCAACGTGGTCATAGAAGCCGCCCCATTCGTCGAAGTTGATCACCAGCAGTGTCCGTGACCAGTTCGGGCTGCTGGTGACCGCTTGGTACACCTGGTTGAGAAACTGTTCACCGGCGCGGATGTCCGCGTGCGGGTGGTCATCCTGGGAGGTTCCGGAGCCTTCGTCCTCGAAACGGGGGTCGATGAAGCTGACCTGCGGCAGTTGCCCCGTGGCGGCGTCGGACAGGAAGGTCGCGAATGGGTGCGAGATGGGCAGGTACTTGGTGCCCCACAGCGCCAGGAAGGGGATGTCTGAGAAGTAGTACCGCCCGGTCAACGACGCCGCCGCCAGCTGATCCCAGATCGTCGGCATGCTCGCCGTGGCCGTCGAGTTGTGCAGCCGGTCGGTCTTCGCCGAATGCATGTAAAAGCGGTTCGGGTAGGTCTCCGCCATCACGGCGGAGAAGTACTGGTCGCAGACCGTCCACCGCGGCCCGGCCTGCCCCAGGAACGCGAGGTCAGGCTGCTGGTAATACCCGACCGGGAGCAGATCGTCCTCACCGGCCTTCAGCCATCCGTCGACCCGGCCATTGTTCAGCTGGATCCGGCCACCCTCGTACGAGTGATCCGGGTCGGTATGCCCGCAGGAGCTGAAGCTAGTCATGTGGTGCGTCGGGCGCGCGACGCCGGAACGGTCGACGTAGGTCAGGCCTGCCTGTTTCCCGTTGGCGCCCGGCAGCCAACCCAGGAAATGGTCGAAGGACCGGTTCTCCATCATGACCACCACGACGTGGTCGATGCCCGAAGCCGACGGTGCGGGAAGCCCGGTAACGGCCGCCCCGGCGGCTAGTGCGTTGCGCGCCGCGAAGGTGCCACCGGCCACGATGCCTGTCGCCCCCATCAAAGCAGTCGTTCCCAAGAATGCGCGCCTGGTCAGAGTCATTGGGGAACCCTAACCACTGGTTATGTCGGCCTCAGACCAGGATCGGGCGATTTGCCCACAGAAAGACAGAAGCGTTCATCCAATGTTCAGCTTCGGGTAGCCGACGTAACTTCTGCCTTGTCCCCTCGTTGAATCAACGTCAAATCGGTTCCCCCAATGAAGGGTCGAGCATCGTGCATCAGCACCACCTCAGATCAGGCAAGCGCCGCAGTCGCCGCCGCCTCGGTACGCATGCGCTGACCGTGATCGGCGCCGCGTTGCTGCTCGGAGCAGTGCCGGCTGCCAACGCGCAGGCAATGACAGCTGGCGATGGCGCGTCCGTCGGCAACGTCCTCAGCCATCCGTACCGGCACGGCCTCGTGCAGACCCTCGGGACGAATCTTCCGGGCCTGATGGGGCTCACCAACCTCAGCTACGGCGGGGGTACCGCCGGAGTAGGGGTGACCACCGGCGCGCCGCGGGTCGTTCTGGTGTTCTGGGGGTCCCAGTGGGGCACCGCAGGAACCGATGCCAACGGCTACACCACGCTGACCGGGGACCCGCAGGCCAGCGCCGCGCGGTTGCAGGGCTTCTTCAAAGGCCTTGGCACCGGTGCCGAGTCGTGGTCCGGGGTGATGACCCAGTACTGCGAGGGCGTTGCCTCCGGTGCGACTTCCTGTGCGGCGGGCGCTGCCCACGTGGGCTACCCGACCGGCGGTGCGCTCGCCGGTGTCTGGGTGGACCCGTCGGCCGCCGCGCCGGCCCAGGCCACCGGGAACCAGATCGGCGCCGAGGCCGTCAAAGCGTCCGGGCACTTCGGCAACACCACGGCCGCGTCCAACCGGAACGTGCAGTACATCGTGTTGTCGCCGCCCAGCACTCACCCGGACGGCTTCAACACCACCGGCAGCCAGTTCTGCGCGTGGCATGACTACACCGGCGACACGTCGCTGTCCGGGGGTGCACCTAACTCCCCGTACGGTCCGTTGGCGTTCACCAACGAGCCCTACGTCACCGACGCAGGGTCCAACTGCGGCGCGAACTTCGTCAACGCTGGGGCCGGCGGTGTCGCCGACGGCGTCACCATCGTGGAAGGTCACGAGTACGCCGAGACGGTCAGCGACCAGTTCCCGGCTGGCGGCTGGACGGATATCCAAGGCAGTGAGAACGGCGACAAGTGTGCCTGGATCTCATCGGGGCAGGGCGCAGCTCAGAACATCGCACTGACCACCGGCAGCTACCCCGTGCAGTCCACCTGGGCCAACGACTACAACGGCAGCTCCGGTGGCTGCGAGATCGGGCACCCGACTGTCAAGTAACACGGACAACCGTCCGAAGCCCTTTGTCCAGGACCGCGCACGTCCTGGACAAAGGAGCGGTCCCTGACCTGCGGTTCGCGGGTCAGGGACCGCTTCGGGCTGGTGGTGTTTCAGGGATTGAACCGGTGATCCTTTCGGCTTCAGGTGCTGCAGGGTGCCCCCGGGCGGAAGGGCGAGTTCTGTTCTGTCTGATAGCCAATGACATACATCCGCCTATCACGGATCGATGCGCCAACAGATCAAGGATCAGGTGTCACAGGTCCGTTGGGCAGGGCGTGTTCCTCGAACGGGACAACGACGCCGGCTCGGGCCAGTCTCCGGCGCAGCGCGCAGACAAAAAGGCCTTGGCCCGGGCAGGTGCTGGCAGCGACGACGTCTTCGTTGACGGTCCGGCGATCAAGTCGCGCGCACGGGTATCGGGTCAGGACGTTGACCGCCGTGGGCAGATCGAGCGTTGTCCGAACGCATGAGGGCGAGCCGCCAATGCCGACGATGCCAACTACCTCGACGCCAGCGCGGCGGTAGTCCAGGACGTCGCGGGTGACAGCACGCGCGAGCTGCGCAAAGACGATCTTGGTATATCGAAGGAAGGTGCCCAGCAACAGTCGCACTGCGGGTGCCCGAAGGGTGCCTCCCGAACCGTATGCCAGTAGCATCCAGCGCTTGAGGACGCCGCCCCATGCGCGTTGCTCCGGGCAGGGCAGCTGGTAGATGCCGACGCCCCGGGGCAGGAAGCTGTCGACGACCTCCTGGACGCCTCTGGCGCGGTCTGCGCCACCGAGGTAGCGGACGTTCTCGTTGAGCAGGCAGTGGCTGAGCAGGACGACGCGGCCCCCTCGAGCATCGGCGAGCTGCTGCTGCAACCGCCCGACTCTGCCCATGCGACAACGTTGCTTCGTAAGTGCGCCGCATGGCAGGGCCGCAGGTCCTACAACCACGGGAAGAACCGCGTTCTGCCTAGTCGCGGCGCCGAGACTATGCGTCGTAGTCGACGGTGACGGCGTCGCTGGTCGGATGGGACTGGCAGGTCAACACGAACCCGTTCGCGATCTCGTCCGGTTCCAGCGCATAGTTCTCCGCCATCTCAACGGTCCCTGAGATCAGCTTCGCGCGGCAGGTCCCGCACACACCGCCCGCACAGGCGAAGGGCACATCGGGGCGGACACGCAAGGCCGCATTGAGAATGGACTCCTGCGCGTGGACAGGACTGGCAACCGTGCCCTGCAGCCCGTCCAGCTTGAAGGTGATGTTGACCTTCTTTGCCGACTCGTCCACGAGCACCGGGCGTCCGACGTTGCCCTCTGGCTTCTGCGGGTCACCAGTGGTGAACAGCTCGTACCGCACCCTGTCAGCAGGCACCCCGCGAGCGGTCAGAGTGTCGCGGCACAGCTGCACGAGCTCGAAGGGGCCACACAGGAACCATTCATCGACGTCGTCGGTCCGCAGCACGGTGTCGAGAATCGTTGCCAGCTTCTCGGCGTCGATCCGGCCCGTCATCAGGGGTGAGATGCGCTGCTCGCGGGAAAGAACGTGGTGGACGGCGAAGCGGGCCGGGTACTTGTCTTTCAGGTCGGCAAGCTCCTCCATGAACATCACATCCATGGCGGCCTTGTTGGCGTAGACCAGGTCGAAGCGGGTAGAGGGAGAGGCCGCAAGAGCTGTCGTGGCAATGGCGAGGATGGGGGTAATCCCGGATCCCGCCGCGAAGGCGACGAAGTTCGCCGTCGGAGTCCTGGCAATCTCAGCTTGAAGCTCATCGGGGTGGTTCAGCCCGGTCATGCTGTGGTGGGAGATGAAGGCGCCCTGGGGGCTCATCACGTGCAGCACGTCTCCGCGTTTGAGGCTCTGGTTTGCCCACGTGGAGAAAAGCCCGCCGAGATCGCGCTTGATGGCGATGCGGATCTCGCCAGGCTTGGGCTCGGCACAGATGGAGTAGCTGCGCCGCACGTCCTGCCCGTCAATGCTTGTTCGCAGTGCCACATATTGGCCTGGGAGGTAGTCGTACTCCCCCACCAGGTCATCGGGCACCGCAAAGCTGACCTCGATGGCGTCCGCGGTCAGGCGCCGGACCCCGGCAACTGCCAGCAGGTTGAACGAAGCACGGCGGCGTGGGCCGGTCTCAGTGGTCTGGACACCCTCAACGACCGCCGAAGTATCAGTCATTGTCACAGCACCTTGAAGTAGTCGAAGGGTTCCTTGCAGTCCTGGCAGACATACAAGGCCTTGCAGGAGGTTGAGCCGAAGCGGGCCAGCTCGTGGGTGTTCAAGGAGGAGCACTGTGGGCACTTGACGCTCAGCCCCAGACGGATGGGGCCGGACCTCACTCCGGAGCGGCCAGTGGGTGGCGCAATGCCGTACTCCTCCAGTTTGGCCTTGCCCGAGTCCGTCATCCAGTCCGTGGTCCACGCCGGGGAGAGTACGAGCTTGATGCGGACATCTGCGTAACCTTGCCCGGCCAGGGCTGTGACCACGTCATCCCCGATGGCGTCCATGGCAGGGCATCCGGAGTATGTCGGGGTGATCGTGACTTCCACCCTCCGGTGGCCGGCGTCGTCGTCCACCCGGACATCCCGCAGGATGCCGAGGTCTTCGATGGTGAGCACGGGAATCTCCGGGTCGCACACGGTGGCGGCGACATCCCAGACCTGAGCGGCCGCTTGGTCACGGCGTGGAACGCTCACCACGTGGCGCCGGGGTGTTGCCGGGCCAGAACCTGCATCTCGGCCAGGAGGGGGCCCAGGTACTCGGAGTGCATTCCCGTACGACCACCGCCCGATGCTCTGGGAACCTCGCTCACCTCAAGCTCGGCCTCCGCCAGGACCTGCGCGATCCGGCGGTCAAACTCCGCCCGCAGAGATGACGGACGCACGGCGACGTCTTCGAGACGTTCGACCAGGTCGTCGTCATCAAAGAGCTCAGCGATGTAGGGCCAGGTCAGCTCCAGCCCGTGCAGCATGCGGCGTCTGGACTCCTGCGTGCCCTGGCCCAGGCGCAGGGTCCACTGGTAGCTGTGGTCCTGGTGGTACTCCACTTCCTTCAGTGCCTTGGCTGAGATGGCGGCGAGAGTCGTATCGGCGGAGTCGATCAGCCGGCTGTAGAGCAGGTACTGGAAGGTGGAGATCACCAGCTGCCGGACAATGGTGCGGGCGAAATCGCCATTGGGCTGTTCCACGAGATGTGCCGAGCGGAATTGCGTCTCATCGCGGAAGTAGGCCAGGTGGTCCTCGGTCTTTCCCCAGGCGGCGCCTGCGTAGGTCAGGAACGACCGGGCATGGCCGAGCAGATCCAGGGCTATGTTGCCCAGGGCCACGTCCTCTTCCAGCTCCGGAGCACGGGAAATCCACCAGCCGAGCCGCTGGGCGAGGATCAGCGAGTCGTCCCCCAGCCGCAGCGCGTAGTGGGCTACGTCCTGCGGAACCACGGCGGAGCCGGCGGCCACCTGCGTCGCTATGTCCTCCGGCCGCAGGGCGTTGCCGGGGGTGATCCGGGTGGCGCTGGCTGCCGCATCGCCAGTGGCTGTGCTCACGGCAGGAGTGGTTTCGAGGGAGCTCACAGGTGCTTCACACCTTCGCTCTTGGTGTAGTACGTGGCGTGCCGGTAGTCCTTGCCCTGCGGGGACTCGAAGAACCCTTCCTTGGCATCGGGGTCGCTGGCGATGATGGCCGAGGCCGGCACCACCCAGAGCGATATACCCTCGTTGCGGCGGGTGTACAGATCCCTGGCGTTACGCAGCGCCATCTCGGCGTCGGGCGCGTGCAGGGAACCAGCATGGACGTGGGACAAGCCTCGGGCAGACCGGACAAAGACTTCCCACAGCGGCCAGTGGGCGTCGCCGGAACCGGCCTGCGTGTCTTGCGTGCTCACTCAAGCCACCTGCTCTTTCCGTGCCTTCTTGGCCGCATATGCTGCGGCTGCCTCGCGCACCCATGCGCCGTCCTCATGTGCCTGGCGGCGGCGTTCCAGCCGCTGCGCATTGCATGGTCCGCGCCCGGCGAGGACTTCGTTGAATTCATCCCAGTCCAGCTCGCCGTACTCCCACTTGCCGGTTTCCTGGTTGAACCTGATGTCGTCGTCCGGCAGGGTGAGGCCCAGGACCTTGACTTGTTCGAAGATCATGCCCACAAAGCGCTGGCGGAGCTCGTCGTTGCTGAATCGCTTGATGTTCCAGGCCATGGACTGGCTGGAGTGCGCAGAGTCCGAGTCGGGCGGGCCGAACATCATCAGTGACGGCGCATACAAGCCGTTGACGGCGTTCTGGGCCATCTGCTTCTGGTCCTCGGTGCCGTTGGCCAGCTCGAGCAGGATCTCGAACCCCTGGCGCTGGTGGAAAGACTCTTCCTTGCAGACGCGGACCATGGCCCGGGCGTAGGGACCGTAGGAGCAACGACACAGCGGTACCTGGTTGCAGATCGCGGCGCCGTCGACCAGCCAGCCGATGGCCCCTATGTCCGCCCAGCTACGTGCGGGGTAGTTGAAGATCGATGAATAGCGCGCTTTGCCGGCCAGGAGTTGGTCGTTGAGCACATCGCGCGAGGTTCCGAGCGTCTCAGCCGCGGAATAGAGGTAGAGCCCGTGCCCGGCCTCGTCCTGGACTTTGGCCATCAGAATGGCCTTGCGTTTGAGGGAGGGCGCCCGGCTGATCCAGTTGCCCTCCGGCTGCATGCCGATGATCTCCGAGTGCGCATGCTGGGAGATCTGGCGGATCAGAGTCCTGCGGTAGGCATCCGGCATCCAGTCGCGCGGCTCGATCCGCGAGTCGGCAGCGATGATCTGGTCGAAATACGCCTGGCCTGCCTCGGCGGCGTCTTGCCCATCAGCGTTCTCAGCGGCGCGCGCGGGGCCGTTCTGTGTTGCCATGTTTCACCCTTTGTGGAGTCACTGGTTGGCACCGGTGGGACTTAGGTGGGACTTACTTAGGTGTGACTTAGTTACCGATCGATCGGTCAGAATATGCCGACGCTCTGGCGCCCGTCAAGCCCCACGAGTCACTGCCTCGAGTGAGCCGCGCCCTGTGGCTTGACAGGAATCACCACTTAGGCTTACCTAACACTTTGGCTTACCGAACGACCATTCGGTAGACAGGCAGGAGACCGACATCATGGATCTGGACTCAGCGAGCAAGCCGGTGGCCCACCCAATGCTGGCGAACGACCCGGCATCTGAATGGATGGGCATTGAGGTCCTGGACCTGCGCGACGGACACGCCACGATTCAGATGAGCCTGCGCCAGGACATGCTGAACGGTTTTGGGATCGCCCATGGCGGCATGATCTTCGCCTTCGGCGACACGGCCTTCGCCCTCGCCTGCAACGCCCCGGACGGTGATGGGTCCACGATCACCGTCGCCACCGGCGCTGATATCAACTTCATCAAGTCCGCCCGCCTGGGACAGACACTCACCGCGGTGGCCAACCGGCGCAGCAACGCCGGACGCAGCGGTATCTACGACATCCAGATCACCGCAACGGCCTCGGACGGCAGCCCGGACATCCTTGCTGAGTTCCGCGGGCGCAGCCGCACCATCCCCTACCCGGGAGCCGCTGGGCCGGCTACATCCACCACCCGCAACGACGCCATAAAGGGATCGGCAAAATGACCGTCACAGTTACCGAGATCGACACGGCCGCCCTCGACCCCGAGGAACGGATGAGCCGAGATGAGACTGAGGCCCTTCAGCTGCGCCGTCTCCAGGACACCGTGCAGTACGCCTACGAGCGGGTGCCGCACTACGCAAAGAAGTTCGCGGACCACGGCGTCCATCCCAGTGACCTGAGGGAGCTTGGGGATCTGGCGAAATTCCCGTACACGACCAAAGAGGACCTGCGCCAGACCTATCCATCCGGCATGTTCGCCGTGCCGATGAACCAGGTTTCCCGGATCCATGCCTCCTCAGGAACCACTGGCCAGCCGACGGTGGTGGGATACACGCGGACCGATCTTGAGAACTGGGCCACGCTGGTGGCCCGTTCCCTGCGCGCATCAGGTGTTCGCCCCGGCGACAAGGTCCACAATGCCTACGGCTACGGCCTGTTCACCGGTGGGCTGGGCGCGCACTATGGCGCCGAAAAGCTGGGCTGCACCGTCATCCCCATCTCCGGCGGCCAGACGCAGAAGCAGATCCAGCTGATCCAGGACTTCGAGCCATCGGTGATCCTGAGCACACCGACCTACCTGCTGACCATCTTCGATGCGATGCGCGCGTCCGGCATCGACCCCACCAAGACGTCGCTGAGGTACGCAGTACTTGGAGCCGAGCCCTGGACCGAGGAGATGCGACGTGAGATCGAGGTGTCAGGCAACATTCACGCGTGCGACATCTACGGCCTCTCGGAGGTCATGGGACCGGGGGTGGCCGGTGAGGCAGTGGAGACCAAGGACGGTTCCCACATCTGGGAGGACCACTTCCGTCCCGAGATCATCGACCCGTTCGACGAGACGAAGGTGCTGGGCGATGGCGAGCACGGTGAGCTGGTCTTCACCTCGCTGACCAAGGAAGCCCTGCCCATCATCCGCTACCGGACCCACGACCTCACCCGGCTGCTGCCCGGGACAGCCCGGCCGGGCATGCGTCGGATGGGACGCATCATCGGGCGCAGCGACGACATGATCATCCTGCGGGGCGTCAACGTGTTCCCCTCCCAGATTGAAGAGATCGCCCTACGCATCCCCGCGCTGAGTCCCCACTTCCAGCTGGAGATCACCCGGCCGCAGCACCTGGACCAGTTGTCAGTGAAGATCGAGCACCGGGAGGGTGTTTCCGCGGACGACGCACGTTCGGCAGGCCAGGAGCTGACCAGACAGATCAAGATCCATGTCGGCTCCACCTGCCGGACCGACGTTGTTGAACCTGGTTCACTGGCTCGATCCAACGGAAAGATGCGCCGAATCTACGACCTGCGCAACAAAGAACTGGGCGACCTCTACGTGCGAAGATGACCCCCATGCCTCCGCAATCCCCTTCGCAGGTAGCCGCGGCGAAACGCCGCGGCCGCCCGGGTTACGACCAAGAGTCCGTTCTCAAGATATCCGTCGATGTATTCAACAAGCACGGCTACGAAGCGACGTCAATGGGTGTCTTGGCGGACAGCCTGGGCATCAGCAAATCCGCCATCTACTATCACGTCCCGTCCAAGGGAGACCTCCTTCGCCTCGCGCTGGACCGTGCCCTCGACGGACTGGAAGGGATCCTGCGCGAACCCGGCGCCTACGAGGGCCGCGCCGACGATCGGCTCGAGTATGTGCTCAGACGCACGCTCGAGGTCATGGTCAAGGAGCTGCCCTTCGTCACCCTCCTGCTTCGCGTTCGCGGCAATACGGAGGTTGAACGGGGCGCCATGACCCGGCGCCGGAAGTTCAACTCACGCGTGACAAAGCTCGTGGAAGCCGCAACCACCGAAGGGTCCATGCGCGGCGATATCGACCCAGCCATCACCAGCCGCCTGCTTTTCGGCACCATCAACTCCATCGTGGACTGGTACCGCCCAGGCGGCGCCATCACGGTGCCGAAACTGGCCGACCACCTGATCACGATGGCGTTCGACGGCCTGCGTCTGCCGGCGGCTGTGCCGGTTTCCTGAGCGGCCGGCGCAGCCCCGGGAAGACCCTGCGGATCCGGAAGAGTCTTGCCCTGGGTCCGCTACTTCTCGACCAGCGTCAGTACGTCATAGGTGGCCACTACCTCGTCGTCCTGGTTGTGCAGCACAGCGTCCCAGCACACCTCGCCGTGCTCATCCGTTTCGCGCGCAGTGATCTTCTTGGCCGTCAGCGTGACCCTGATGGAGTCCCCCGCTGCCACCGGCTTGACGAATCGGGCATTCTCCAGCCCGTAGTTGGCCAGCACGGGTCCCGGCTCGGGAGACACGAACAAGCCGGCGGCCCAGGAAAGGAGCAGGTAGCCATGGGCCACGATCCCCGGGAAGAACGGGTTGGCCGCCGCGGCCTCCTGGTTCGTGTGCGCATAGAAGGTGTCACCGGTGGTGTTCGCGAAGGCAGTGATATCCGCGAGTGTGACCTGGCGAAGCTCCGAGGTGACCGCGTCACCGACTCGGAGCGTGGCAAGGTTCTTACGGAAGGGATGTTCCCCGAAATGCTGGTCCGCACCGGTGTGCCACACGCCGGTGACGGCGGTAAGCATGTTGGGAGAGCCCTGGATAGCGGTCCGCTGCATGTGGTGCAGCACCGAGCGCATCCCGCCAAGCTCTTCGCCGCCGCCTGCTCGCCCGGGGCCACCGTGAACCAGTTGCGGCACCGGTGACCCGTGGCCGGTGGACGTGCGGGCATCCTCGCGGTTCAGCACCAGAACGCGGCCGTGGTGGGCGGCGATCCCCGTCACCAGCTCCCGGGCCACGTCGGCGTCATTGGTGGCCACTGTGGCCACCAGGGACCCCGTACCCATTGCCGCCAGCGCGATGGCGTCCGCGACGTCGTGGTACCCGATGACGGAGGACACCGGACCGAAGGCCTCCAGCGAGTGGACCTCTGGGGCCTGGGGATCCGCCCACGTCAGCAGCAACGGAGCCATGAAGGCGCCGGAGTCGACGACACCGACAGAACCGTCGCCCCGGGTGACTGCCGGTGGGTCCAGGGAGCCGTAGGCAAGCGCGCCACCGGCATCGACCATCGCCTGCACCGTCGCCCGAACGTCGTCAAGCTGTTCCATGGAGGCCAGCGCACCCATGGTGACCCCCTCGGCCCGCGGATCGCCGATGACGACGCGCCGCTCGATACGGGCCCTCACAGAGGCGACAACGTCATCCACCCAGGCCTTGGGCACGATGGCGCGGCGGATGCTGGTGCACTTCTGGCCGGCCTTGACGGTCATCTCCGTGACCAGCGACTTGACGAAGGCATCGAACTCAGGGGTACCAGGCGCTGCGTCCGGCCCCAGAATGGCCGCGTTCAGCGAGTCCGTCTCGGAGGTGAACCGGATGCCTCCGTTGACGACGTTGTCGTGGGACTTCAACAGGGTTGCCGTGGCGGCAGAACCCGTGAAGGAGACGAGGTCGCGGTAGTCCAGCTCATCCAGCAGGGTCCGGGCGGAGCCTGAGATGAGTTGAAGCGAACCGGGCGGAAGGATGTCGGACTCGATGATGAGCCTCACGACCGCAGCGGTCACATAGGCCGTGGGCGTGGCCGGCTTCACGATGCTGGGTACGCCGGCGATGAAGGCCGGAGCGAGCTTTTCCAGCATGCCCCAGACCGGGAAGTTGAAGGCATTGATCTGCACCGCCACACCCGGAATCCGCGAGTAGATGTGTTCACCGACGAACGATCCATCCTTGGACAGCATCTCGGTTGGGCCATCCACCACGATCTGGGCGTTCGGCAGCTCGCGCCGCCCCTTGGAGCTGTAGGCGAACAGGACACCGATGCCGCCGTCGATGTCCACCAGGTTGTCGACTTTGGTGGCTCCGGTACACAAGGACAGCTCATACAGGCTTTCGCGGTGCCCCCTGAGGAACTGGGCCAGCTCCTTGAGCTTGAGCGCCCGCTGGTGGAAGGTCAGCTTGCCGAGCTCCCGTTGGCCCACCGTGCGTCCGTAGTCGACAACAGAGGCCAGGTCCAGGCCATCGGCGCTGACATGGAAGAGGGCCTCGCCGGTGCTGGCGTCGCGGACGGGGCTGGCGTGAGCGGCCACCGCACTGTGATCCGGCATCCACCATTGCTGGCGCACGAAGCTGGAGACCAGTTCTGCAGTGGTTTCGGAGGCAACGGCGGGCGTCATCGTGGGTGGTCCTTTCACATCTGATCCAAGGAACCGGGCCGGGCCAGCCAGGAAGCGGAGTCCTCACCCTCGAGGGCCGTTATCTGACCGATCGTTCGGTAATTTATTGGGCTACATGAATGTGCGGTATCGCATACTCGGGCATCAAGGCCACCATGGCTGGACCAGTCGGGCCTAGTCATTCCAGTCATAGAAGCCCTTGCCGGTTTTGCGGCCCAGCTCGCCCCGGGCCACCATCTTCGTCAGAAGCTGCGGCGGGCAGAACCTCTCGCCCAGGGTGGAGTGCAGGTACTCTGCAATCCCCAGCCTGACATCCAGGCCCACGATGTCCGTTAGTCGAAGTGGGCCCACAGGGAACTTGTAGCCCAGCACCATGGCAGCGTCGATGTCCTCCGCGCAGGCCACGCCTTCTTGCACCATACGGATGGCTTCCAACGCGATGGCCACACCTAGGCGGGAGGACGCGAACCCAGGGGTGTCATTGACGACCACCGGGGTCTTGCCCAGCGCGTCAACCCACTGGCGGGCAAGTACGGCCAGCTCAGCGGACGTGTCCTTGGCCAGCACCACTTCCACCAGCAGAGACGCAGGAACCGGATTGAAGAAGTGCAGCCCGCAGAAACGCTCGGGACGCTGGAGAGTGCCCGCCAGCGCAGTGACGGACAAGGACGAGGTGTTGCTGGCCAGCCACGCGTCTTCGCCCAACTGCGCCTCCACAGCTGTAAGTGCGCTGACCTTGAGCTCCATGTCCTCCGGCACGGCCTCGACCACCAGGGCGCAGCCGGCGAACGACCCGTAGTCGGTTGAGACGTTCAGACGCCCGGTCAGCTCGTCCAGATTCCCGTCGAACCCGCCACGTTCCAAAGACTTGGCCAGTGAGCTCTCGACCCGCTCCCTGGCCGCCTCGGCCGACTGACCATCTCGCTCCACCACGACGACGGTGGCTCCCGCCAGGGCGAACCCGTGCGCAATACCGGCACCCATGCGGCCACCGCCCAGGACGCCGACACGGCTGGGAACGCTTGTTCCCGGGCTCAGGCGGTTGCTCATCTGGTCTTTTCCCTGTCCAGGTATGCCTGAATGCGCCTCAACGGGCTCCCCCACCGTGGCGTGGGTCACTACATGGCCTCGACCAGCATCGCGGTGCCCTGGCCGACACCCACACACATCGTGGCCAGGCCCACTTTGGCGCCCTCCCGTTCCATCCGTCCCAGGAGGGTAATGGCGATCCGGGAGCCGGAGGAGCCCAGGGCATGACCAAGGGCGATGGCGCCGCCGTCGTTGTTGACGATCTCCGGGTCCAGGCCGAGCCGGCGTATGCAGGCCAGTGACTGCGTGGCGAAGGCTTCGTTGAGTTCGACGGCACCAATGTCTGCGATGCTCAGGCCGGTCCGTGCCAGCACCTTCTGGGTCGCGGGAACCGGCCCAAGGCCCATGATCTGTGGAGGCAGGCCTGCTGATGCGCCGTCGATGATGCGGGCGCGCGGGATCAGACCGAACCTGGCGATGGCAGCCTGGGAAGCGACCACGATCGCGGAGGCTCCGTCGTTCAGGGATGAGGCATTGCCCGCGGTGACGATGCCACCGGGCTTGACCACTGGGCGCAGACCTGACAGGACCTCCAGTGTGGTGCCGGGACGGGGACCTTCGTCGGTGTCCACAAGAACATCCTTCTTGCCCTGTCTGGTCGGCACCGGGACAATTTCATCCTTGAACCGGCCGCCCTCCATGGCGGCAATGGCGTGTTGATGGGAGCCGGCGGCGAAGGTGTCCGCGTCTCGGCGGCTGATGCCGTCCAGGGCGGCGACCTCCTCGGCGGTCTGCGACATCGAGAAGGTGGTCTTCTCCTGGGCTTGGAAGATCGGGTTGACGAAACGCCAGCCGATGGAGGTGTCAAAGATCTCGCCTGGCTTGGCGAAGGCCGAGCGGGGTTTCTCCTGGGCCCACGGCGCGCGGCTCATGGACTCCACGCCGCCGGCCACAACAATGTCTGCTGCGCCGGACTTGATCATCTGGGAGGCCATGATGATGGCGGACAGTCCCGAGGCGCAGAGCCGGTTGACGGTGATGCCCGGGATGGCGTCAGGCAGGCCGGCCAGGAGGACGGCCATACGGGCGACATTGCGGTTTTCCTCGCCTGCACCGTTGGCATTGCCCATGATGACTTCGTCGATGGTGGCAGGGTCGATGCCGGCCCGTGACACCGACTCTTTCAGCACCAGGGCCGCAAGATCGTCCGGCCGTACACCCGAGAGGGCCCCGCCGTAGCGACCAACCGGGGTCCGTGCGCCACCAACCAGAAATGCCTCAGTCATGCTGCTCCCTCAACTTCCAGTGCCTTGAACGAATGGGCCATCAGTGGCGGCGCTGCGCCGTTGTTCACGGTAGGCCAGGACTGCAACAAGCCCCGGATGGCTGAGTTGGTGCTTCAGGGCTGAAATCGGCATTCTATGTGCGCCAGGCGGCGGATCAGCGACAACGCCATCGTGGCCGCAACC
>CABDYS010000365.1_pt1 | contig 38043 bp, 40 predicted proteins | sample 3421621 | NCBI WGS metagenome assembly CABDYS01 (sample SAMEA5534338, study PRJEB31848) | metagenome | biome: tundra; feature: field; material: soil | place: USA | collected 2013-05 | depth 0.45 m | reverse complement strand
GCCGGCATCGGCGCGAAGCCGACGGTGTTTGCGACCTTTGACTTCACCGGGTCCGTGGCGTTCTTGTACAGGCTGTCGGCCTCGGTGTAGAGCCCCGCCTTGCCCTGGGTGAAGATGGCCATGGCCTCCGGCCAGCTCATGTCTGTGCTGACGTTGGCAGGACCGTAGTTGTGAATTAGGCCGCCGTAGAACGCGTACGCCTTCTTTGCGGCGTCACTGGCGACGCCGGACTTGCCGTTCGCGTCGATGAAGTCGCCGCCGAAGCTGTAGAGGAAGCTCGAGAACTGCGTGACCGCGACGGACTTTCCCGTGCGGGCGATGAAGCCCGCTACCCCGGGATTCTGCGCCTTGATCGTCTTGGCCGCAGCCTGGAGCTCGTCCATGGTCTTGGGAACCTCGAGCCCGGCTTTCTTCAGGAGATCCTTGCGGTAGTAGAGGACTTCCTGCTCGGTAATGATGGGGACTCCGACAGCCTTGTCCTTGTAGGTCGTCGCCACGACCGGGCCTGACTGGAAGTCTGTCCAGCCCCACTGCTTGTTCGTTTTCACGTCCGCACTGAGGTCTGCCAGGTAGCCGTTCTTGGCGAACAGCTTCCCCTCCTGGAGCGGTCGGTACATCATGACGTCGATCTCGTTCGTACCGGCGTTCAGCTTGACGTTGTACTGGGCCGAAAGCTGATCCTCGCCGTACTGGCTCAGCTCGACCTTCAGGCCCGTCTGCTTCTCGAACTCGGGCAGCTTGCTCTTGATGGTGTCGGTCCACACATGGTTGGCGAGGGTCACCCGAAGCGTCTTCGACCCCGTGTTCGCAGCGGGGGTTCCGCCGCTGCTGCAGGAGGTCAACGCTCCTGTGGCCAGGAATGCCGCTGCCGCCATGGCGGCCACACGTATTGCTGAATGACGCTTCACGCTGTCTCCAATCTCGTGAGCCCGCCATGTGACGGCGACGCTCGAACTGACCTCTCTTTACATCTGCCTCAACTATCAAAGGCTAGTGAATAAGGCTGACTTAAGCAACGATGTGATCGAAACGATATGATCTAGCGCATGACGGACTTGGCGAAGACAACGGCTGAGCTCGACGCGCTCACTGCCCTGCCGGCGATGCTCGAGGGCAGTAGCGTGCTGACCGGTCTGCATGCTCGCGTTCTCGACCTTCTCGGCCTGGCAATCTGCGCTGGCGATCTTGAGACCGGGTCCGTGGTCCGTATCGAACAGTTCCAGGAGCGCTACGGAGTCTCCCGCTCGGTTGTCCGTGAAGCGATTCGTGTGCTGGCCTCGATGGGCCTGGTTGCCTCGCGTCGCCGGGTCGGCGTGCAGGTGCTTCCGGCCATGAAATGGAACCTCTACGATCCGCAGGTCATTCGCTGGCGCCTGGCCTCTCCGGCGCGGACCGCGCAGCTACAGTCCCTGACCGAGCTTCGAACGGCCATCGAGCCTGAAGCGGCACGGTTGGCGGCGCTACGAGCCCCGTTGGCCGGGGCCAGCGAGCTGATGGGACTGGCAGGCAAGCTGTGGGCGGCAGGGCAGGCCAACGATGCGGAGACCTTTCTCACCCTTGACATCCAGTTCCATCGTCTCGTCCTCTCGAGCTCAGGTAACGAGATGTTCGCGAAGCTCAACACCCTTGTCGAGGCTGTGCTCACCGGGCGGACGCAATACGGGCTCATGCCGCGGCATCCGCACCAAGAAGCCCTCCAGCTGCACGTCGACGTCGCCAGCGCGATCCAACGTGGCAATGGTGACGATGCTCAGGCGGCAATGTTGGGCATCATGCAGCTCGCGTTCAGCGAGATGAGCTCAATCTGGGAGAAGGACTCGACCCAGTAGGTGGTCGGGACTTCTAGCGCCCGGGCAGCCGGAATCTGTTCCCGGCCAATGGTTCCACCAGGCCATCTGTGACCAGACTGTCGAGACACCGATCTCGCTGGGTGTCGTCGGTGGACCATGCGGCGTCCACCTCGCCCGCCGTGACGGGTTCCTTTGTCGCTCTCAACACCGCGAGGATGGTGCCCCGACACTGGCGGTCCGTGCCATGCCAGGACTGGCTACGGCGTACCGGACCCTCGTATGCCGGCCGGTTCGCCCGTTGCCATGCGCACAGGTCGCTGACGGGGCAGACCTGGCACTGCGGTGAGCGCGCCAGGCACACGAGGGCGCCCATCTCCATGACGGCCACGCCCCAGGTTCTTGCCTGGCCCGTGGCCTCCGGCAACAGTGCCGTAGCCAGGTCCGTCTCGGCCCGGGTCAGTGCGGGCGCGGCCTGCGCGACACCGTCGACCAATCTGGCAAACACCCGGCGCACGTTCGTGTCCACGACTGTTGTGCGCCGGCCGAAGGCGAAGCAGGACACGGCTGCTGAGGTGTAGGTGCCCACGCCAGGAAGCGCGAGAAGCCCGGCTGGCGTGTCCGGCACGTGGCCGCCGTGGCGCTGGACGATTGCCACTGCTGCAGCGTGAAGCCTCAGTGCCCGGCGTGGATAACCCAGCCGCCCCCACGCATGGACCGCCTCGCCGGGCGCCGACGCTGCGAGGGCGCCAGGTGTGGGCCATCGCGACATCCACTGCCGCCAGAGGGGTTCGACGCGAGCGACGGGCGTCTGCTGCAGCATGACCTCAGAGACCAGGACTGCCCACGGCGAGGTGCCCGGCTCACGCCATGGAAGATCCCTTGCCTCCCTGGCGTACCAGTCCAGAATCCGTTGGTGCAGAAGTGAGCTGGGGGCCTTCGGGCAGACGGCTTCATTCATGACGCGGCGCCATGCATGACTCTGTCATTCGTCACGGCCTCGTTCACGGGCTGAGTCATGGTGAGGCAGTGGGGAAGGCTCAGACGTAGCGCTCGAGAATGCTCGACTCAGCAAGCCGGGAGAGGCCTTCACGAACGGCGCGGGCACGACCCTCACCGACGCCCTCGACGGCCATGAGGTCTTCAAGGTTTGCGGCGAGCAGCTTCTGGAGGCTCCCGAAGTGGTCGACCAGTCGTTCGATGATGGCGCGCGGCAGGCGGGGCACCTTGGTAAGCAGTCGGTAGCCGCGGGGGCTGACCGGTGTGTCGAGGGCATCGCCTCCGACGATGAAGCCCACGGCTTTGGCGCCGGCAGCAAGGTCGAGAAGCTCGATCGAGGTGAGCTTCATGAGGTCGGCCAAGACCTCTTCGACGGTGTCACTGTTGTCCGCTGCGTCGAGGTAGTCACTGATCACGAGCTCACGGTCGTTGCCCAGGCCACCGGTCAGCTCCTCGAGCTGGAGCGTGAGCAGGCGTCCGTCGGTGCCCAGCTCAATGACATAGCTGTCGATCTCTTCTTTGATTCGTCGGACCATCTCCAGACGCCGCAGCACCGTGGCAACGTCGCGGACCGTGACCAGGTCCTCGATCTCCAGGGCTGACAGCGCGCCCGTGACCTCATCCAGTCGCGTCTTGTAGCGCTCGAGAGTCTGCAGGGCTTGGTTCGCGCGGGAAAGGATTGCGCCTGAGTTCTCCAGGACATGGCGTCGGTTTGCCACGTAGAGCGCGACGATCTGCATGGATTGGCTGACCGAGACCACGGGGAAGCCGGTCTGCTTGGCGACCCGCTCAGCGGTGCGATGCCTGGTGCCGGACTCGTTGGTCTCGATCGATGGGTCGGGCAACAGCTGGGTGGCGGCGCGCAGGATGCGTTGACCGTCGCGGTCCAGCACGATCGCGCCGTCCATCTTGGCGAGCTCGCGCAGTCGAGTGCTGGAGAACTCGATGTCGAGGGGAAACCCGCCGCTCGACATCCCTTCGACAACCTTGTCGTTGCCCAGCACGATGAGCGCGCCCGTGCGCCCGCGTAGGATCCGCTCCAGTCCATCCCGCAGCTCGGTCCCCGGGGCCACCGCCGCCAAAGTGGCATGCAGCAACTTGTCGTCGCTTCGTTCGGCAGTGATCGGTTCTCCCTCGGGCTCGGACGGCTTGGTTGGATCGAATCAAGTCGCCGGTCAGACTCCCCGGCTTGGGCGCAGTCTATCGGTCACAGGGCCACAGACACGTCCTGTGACCGACCCGTGACCTGGTCAATATCAAGCCTGGCAGGTCGCCGACCACGTCTGGGTCAGTCACCCACGAGCACGCGGGTCCCGAGGCTGACCGCCTCGCGGATGTCGCAGACCTCGATGACCTCCATTCCGGCAGGGGTGGGGTCAGTGCCGAGCGCTCCCATGGGCACGACCGCCTTGCGGAAACCGAGACGTGCTGCCTCGGCAAGGCGCCGGGGGATTCCGGTGACAGCCCGGATCTCACCGGCCAGACCCACTTCTCCCATGGCGACGGTGCCAGGTGGTAGGGCCCGCTCGGACACCGAACTGGCCATTGCCAACGCGATTGCGAGGTCCGAGGCCGGCTCGGACACCTTGACGCCGCCGACCGTCGATACGTAGCAGTCGGCTTGGCGGACGGGGACGTTCGCGCGCTTGTCGAGGACCGCCAGGATCATCGCGACCCGAGAACCGTCCAGACCGCTGGTCGTGCGCCTCGGCGAGGGGGCCGTGGTTGCCGAGAGCAGTGCCTGCACTTCGGTGACCAGGGGACGTTTGCCCTCCAATGCGACGGTGACGCAGGTGCCGGGAACGATCAGGTCGCGGCTGGACAGAAACAGGCCACTGGGGTCGGGAAGGCCCACGATGCCGACATCGGACAGGTCGAAGCAGCCCACCTCGTCCGTCGGGCCGTAACGGTTCTTGACCGCGCGCACGAGCCGCAGCCGCGAGTGCCGGTCGCCCTCGAACTGGATCACGACGTCGACCAGGTGCTCGAGTACACGTGGCCCGGCGATCGATCCGTCCTTGGTGACGTGACCAACCAACAGGATCGAGATGCCGCGAGCCTTGGCGACCTGGATCAGCGAGGCTGCCACCTCACGGATTTGGGAGACGTTGCCGGCTGCGCCCTCGACCTCACCGCTGGCGATCGTCTGAACCGAGTCGATGATGACGAGGTCCGGGTGGATGTGAGCGATCTGGCCCAGGACTGTGGCCAGGTCGGTCTCGGCTGCGAGGAAGAGGTTGCTGGCCATCGCCTCAATGCGTTCGGCCCGCATCCGGACCTGCGCGGCCGACTCTTCACCGCTGACGTACAGGACTGTCTGGTCCTGCCGAGCGGCTCTGGCGGCGACATCGAGCAGCAGTGTGGACTTGCCGATCCCCGGCTCGCCTGCCACCAGTACTACGGCGCCACGGACCAGACCACCTCCCAGGACGCGGTCGAACTCGCTGACGCCAGTGGTGCGCGCCTCGGCCTGGCGCGCATCGACCTCACCGATCCGGATGGCGGGCCGGTCGACAACGACGGCGGCGGTTGTCTTGACCTTGACCCCGCCGATTTCAGTGACGGTGCCCCAGGCTTGGCACTCTCCACAGCGACCGACCCACTTGACTGCCGACCAGCCGCACTCGGAGCAGCGATGGCCGGGGGAACGGGTCGTCGCTTTGGCTGCCATACGGGTGAGCCTAGGAGACGCCTCTGACAGGCTCAGTCGAACGTGCGCCACCACAGGCTGACGGCGTAGTCCACCCCAGATCCCTCGTGGTCGGCCAGGATGCCGTCGGCCTGGGTCTCGGTGAACTCGATCCGCAGGACCGACTCGAAGTCTGCGCGCGACCCGAAGGACCATCTCATGTCGATGCGTTCGCGCGACCATCCCTGCCGGGCCCAGAAGCGTTCAACCGCAACCGGGTCATAAGCCGGCATGGCCCTGCGGAACCACCGACCGAAGGTGGATCGCGAGGCGTCGTTGTCGATCACGAATGCCGTGCCACCCGGTCGCAGTACCCGCTCCACCTCGGCGAGGCCGGGCTCGCACCCCGGCCCGAAGAAGTAGGCCCATCGGGCATGCGCCACGTCGACGCTGTCGTCGGCCAACGGTAGCTTTTGGGCGGCGCCGTCCAGAACCGACGCGTTGGCCAGCGACAGGTCCCGGACCCGTTGCCGCGCCAGTTCGACGAGCGGTTCGTGCGGTTCGACTCCGACCACGTTGGACGCGCTCTGCGCGAACCGTGGCAGGTGAAAGCCGCTGCCACAGCCAACGTCCAGCACCCGCTGCCCGGTCCAGTCATGGATGCCGGACATGGCGGCTTCAATCAGCCCGTCGGGATCCACCCCGCGGTTCTCGACCTCGTAGATGTCGGGGGTTGCCCAGATGTTCGGGCTGGGGATCATTGCGGACGGTCGTTGTCATTGGGGGCGCCAAGATCGCGCGCGGCCAGTGTTGCGGGATGCACGAGAAGGAGCAGTAGCCTGCGTGACCCGGCGGCCCGGGCGGCCTGCACGGCGAGCATGTGAGCGTCGCAGCGAACGACCAGCTCGTCATACGAAGCAGAACCCATGAGCTCGCGCAGCTCGGCGCCGTTGCTGCGATAGACCGGTTCCTTACCGATGTGTGCAGCGGGGTTGCCCGAGCAGTACCAGTCCAGGTCATGGCCCCCCGGGCCCCAGCCGCGGCGGTCGTACTCGGTGATGGTGACTTCGAGGTAGGTGCTCTCGTCGGGGAGCTCGACGTTGCGGTAGGTGCGCCGGATGGGAAGCTGCCAGCAGACATCCGGCTTGACGGTGTGTGGCTCGAGGCCATGAGCCCGGGCGTGCTGGTGCAGGGCGCACCCGGCGCCGGCGGGGAACCCCGGTCGGTTCTGGAAGATGCAGGCGCCATCCACGACTCTGGTCTTGTCCTCCTTGTCCTCCTTGACCTTCCAGCGGCCGCCCTGGCCGGCCGAGTGGTACTGCCATTCGTCCTCGCCGAGCTCGGCGACCGCAGCCCTCACCCGCGCGACATCGTCCTTGTCCGTGAGGTGCGCGCCGAGGGTGCAGCAGCCGTCGTCGGGGCGGTCCTCATAGATCCCTGCGCAACCGTTGCCGAAAATGCAGGACCAGGAGGACGTGAGCCAGGTCAGGTCGCAGCGGAACCGCTGGTTGGCATCGGCGGGGTCGGGGAACTCGGCCCACATGCGCGGGATATCGAGCGCGGTCTCTGACATCTGACAAGACTATGCGGCACCTGCGTTGCTCTCACCTCGATAGGTTCAAACCATGCGACTCGGCGTGATCGACGTGGGATCCAACACCGTCCACCTTCTGGTCGTCGACGCACACGTCGGCGCCCATCCCCTGCCGTCGTCCTCGCACAAGATCGAGCTGCGGCTCGCTGAGTACGTCGACGCCGATGGATCGATTGCGCGATCGGGCGCCGACGCCCTGGTGGAGTTCACCCGCGAGTGCCTCACGATCGCTGAGGACCAAAGGGTTGAGGACCTGCTTGCCTTTGCCACCAGCGCAATTCGCGAAGCGCCGAACGGGGAGGCGGTTCTTGCGCGGGTGCGTGAGGAGACCGGCGTCGAGCTGCAGGTGTTGTCCGGTGAGGACGAGTCGAAGCTGACCTTTCTGGCGGTCAGACGATGGTTTGGCTGGTCAAGTGGCCGATTGCTCGTGATGGACATCGGCGGTGGCTCGCTGGAGCTCGCAGCCGGCATCGACGAAGTACCCGACGTCGCCCTGAGTCTGCCATTGGGGGCAGGTCGTCTCACCCGCTCTGCGCTGGCAGGAGACCCGCCCCGGCCGGCGCAGATCAAGGCGGTGCGCAAGCAGGTTCGTGCCGACATCGCCCGGGCGCTGGGCGACCTGAACGAGGCGGGGGTCCCCGATCGGTTCGTGGGAACGAGCAAGACGTTGCGTTCCCTGGCACGAATCGCGGGTGCGGCCCGCAGCACGGTGGGGCCGTATGCCGTTCGGGCACTCGGGCGTAAGAGCGTGGTGGCCCTGGTGTCCCGGCTGAGCCAGATGACCGCTGTCGAGCGCTCTCAACTGCCGGGAGTCTCCGTGGGGCGGGCGCCCCAGGTGCTGGCAGGAGCGATCGTCGCCGAGGCAGCCATGGACCTGCTGGGTGTCGAACGGCTCGACATCTGCCCCTGGGCCCTGCGCGAGGGTGTGATCTTGCGGCGGTTGGACTGGATCTCGGCAGGTTGAGGCCCCCGCGCCGCTTAGGCTCTTCGTCATGACCGCAGTTCAGGTACCCACGGCGCGAGTGGCGCTTTCCAGCTCTTCGGTCTATCCCCAGAACTGCGCCACGGCTTTCGACCTCGCCCAGCGACTCGGTTACGACGGGCTCGAAGTGATGGTGTGGACCGACCCGGTCTCACAAGAAGCCGGGGCATTGAAGGCGCTGTCGGACCTGCACGAGATTCCGATCGTGTCGGTCCACGCACCGACCCTGCTTCTCACCCAGCGGGTCTGGGGTCCAGACGCGTGGTCCAAGATCGACAACTCCATCGAGCTGGCCGCGGCCGTTGGGGCAGACAACGTCGTGCTCCATCCGCCGTTCCGCTGGCAGAAGGAGTATGCCCGGGATTTCGCCGACGGGGTGGCCCTTCGTGAAGACGAATCCGGCATCAGGCTTGCCGTCGAGAACATGTTTCCGTGGCGGGCGCGCAACCGTTCGATCGAGGCCTACCTTCCGCACTGGGACCCGGTCGACCAGCCCTACGACCACGTGACCCTGGACCTTTCGCACACGGCTACCGCCGGATCGGACGCACTGGCGATGGTGGCGGCGCTTGGGCCCCGACTAGCGCACCTTCACCTGGCCGACGGCTTGGGCTCTCCGATGGACGAGCACCTGGTACCCGGTCGTGGTGATCAGCCGTGTGCTGAGGTGCTCGAAGTCCTGGCGCGCCAGGACTTCTCGGGGTCGGTAGTAGTCGAGGTCAGCACCCGGCGGGTGTCCGAAGAGCAGCGTGAGGCAGATCTGGCCGAGTCGTTGGCGTTCGCCCGACTGCACCTGGCAGCGCCGCCTGTCTCGCTGGCCTGACCGCAAGGCCTTCGTGGGGCCTGCGTGGGTTCTTTGTGGGATGCGGCATACGCACTCGCAATGGGATCCGCTGCCCCATACTGTTCCGCTTTGTCCCACATCAGTGGGACATCGCTTTGTCCCGCGCCGGCTGGGACGGCGCGGGGTACCCGAACACAACCAGGTGGCAGATTCTGCATGCGAAAGAACATCAAGCGGAAAATGGGCGCCTTCGGCGCCATCTTCCGCGGCGTGCGCCATCAGGGGCGCCATCGGGGCGTCCCGCGTCCAGGGATGAGCCATGACTTGGCGGGACCAACGTGATCCGGCGGTGGGCGATACGCGGCCACCGCGGATTAATCACACGTCCCCCGAGACCGCCATTTGGGACTTCTAGGTCCTCTCCTCGGACCTCCCCGCGATGGTTCGGTTCGTTCACGCCTGGCCGGCGCACTCCCTGACCGCCCGGGCGTGCCTCTGACCGCCCGGGAAGGCAGCGCTGTCCACCAATAGAGTCGTGGGCGGTACTACTAGCCTGATACGAAATAACCAGGGAAAATGGGCATTGGGAGGAAACACGTGTTGGATCCAAGCGGCGTGCTGCGCCAGGGGCTGTTGCAGTTGTCCAAGAGCGATCGTGTGCGTGACCTGATCGAGAAGGCCCCGATCAGCAGGGATGTGGTGCGGCGGTTCGTGGCTGGCGACTCGACGGCTGACGCCGTGCGGGTGGCTGGCGAGCTCAACCTCACAGGCCGCCTGTGCACGATCGACAACCTCGGTGAAGACACGTTCGACCTGGCGCAGGCACAGGCTACCCGCGATGCCTATCTATCGCTGCTGTCGGCGCTCGGGGCGGCCGGACTGGCTCAGGACGGCAAAGCTGAGGTAAGCCTCAAGCTGAGCGCTGTGGGACAGGCGCTGTCTGGGGATGGTGCCAAGATCGCCCTGGACCACGCTCGCGAGATCTGCCATGCGGCCGCCAATGTCGGTACCAAGGTCACCATTGACATGGAGGACCACACGACCACCGACGGGACGCTGGAGACGTTGCGCGAGCTTCGCCAGGACTTCCCCTCCGTGGGTGCCGTGCTCCAGGCCTACCTTTACCGGACCGAGGCGGACTGCCGAGACCTCGCCTACGAGGGTAGCCGTGTCCGCTTGTGCAAGGGCACCTACAAGGAACCCGAGTCGGTGGCCTTCCAGGGCAAGGAAGAGGTTGACAAGTCCTACGTCCGGTGTCTGAAGGTGCTGATGGAAGGGCACGGTTACCCGATGGTGGCCAGCCATGACCCGCGCCTGGTCGAGATCGCGGGCGCCCTGGCCCACAAGCAGGACCGGGCTGCGGACACCTTCGAGTACCAGATGCTCTATGGCATTCGGCCCGAGGAGCAGAAGCGGATCGCCGATCGCGGGGACCGGATGCGGGTCTACGTCCCGTACGGCCAGCAATGGTATGGCTACCTGGTGCGCCGGATGGCCGAGCGTCCGGCCAACACCATGGTCTTTCTGCGCGGACTTGCGACCAGGGGCTGAGAGCGGGGAGTCATGGGCAGTTCTGTAGGAGAGGTTGCAGGGAACGTGTCGGGCGATCAGGGTGCTGCTGGCCCGAAGACCGTCGCGATCCTGGGCACCGGTGTCATGGGTTCGACGCTGCTCTCGGGCCTGATCCGTTCGGGGCGAGATGTCGCAGAGCTGGTCATCACCGGCCGCAATGTCGAACGAACCGAGGAGCTGGCCCGGACATACGGCGTCCGCCAGATGACGAACGTCGAGGCAGCGCAGGCGGCCGACACGCTGGTTCTGGTGGTCAAGCCTCAGGACATGGAGGGGCTGGTCGCAGAGATCCGCGGCCATGTCCAGACTGGGGCGCTCGTGGTCAGCCTTGCCGCCGGGATCACCACAGGATTCCTTGAGGAGCGGCTTCCCGTGGGCACCGCGGTCGTTCGGGTCATGCCGAACACGCCAGCCCTCGTCGACGAGGGCATGGCCGCAGTGAGCCCGGGGAAGCACTGCGACGAGGTGCATCTGACGGAGGCCGAAGAGCTGCTGCGCTCCTGCGGCAAGGTCCTGCGAGTCGCGGAGAAGCACCTGGACGCTGTCACCGCGATCAGTGGCAGCGGACCGGCATACATCTTCTATGTGGTGGAGGCGATGATCGAGGCAGGTGTGCTGCTCGGCATGCCCCGGACGACCTCGACCGAGCTCGTTGTTCAGACGCTCTATGGGGCGGCCACGATGCTCAAAGAGACCGGTCAGCACCCCACCGTGTTGCGTGAGCAGGTCTCCAGTCCAGGAGGCACCACGATGGCTGCGCTGCGCCAGCTCGACGACCACAAGGTGCGGGCGGCGTTCGTCACAGCGATGGAAGCCGCTGCTGAACGCTCCAAGCAGCTCGCTTCAGGCAATGCCTGAGTCCGGGACTGTCACCGTACGCCGGCTGTTCGCTGACGACTGGCAGGCCTATCGCGCGATTCGGCTGGCCATGTTGAAGGACTCGCCCTCAGCCTTCGGCGGGACCTATAAGGAGGCTGTCGGGAACGAAGAGCGGGTGTGGAAGCAGCGGCTGACGGACAACGGCGTGCTCCTGGCGCAGGTGGGCCGGGCGCCGGCCGGCTCGGCGGTGTACTCCGTCTTTGACGCGACAGGCCCCCGCGACTGCGGCCTGTACGGCATGTGGGTTGATCCCGGCTTTCGTCGGACCGGTGTCGGACAGACTCTGATCCAGGCCGTGGTGGCGCTGGCCAGGGCGGCCGGCAAACGACGCGTGATCCTTCATGTCGTTGCCGACAACGTCGGAGCCAGGGCTCTCTACGAACAAGAAGGCTTCGTCGCCACAGACCAGAGCAAGCCCTACCCGCATGACGACCACCTGAGCGAGGTCGAGATGGAGCTTGTGGTCCAGGACGGTTGACTCCCACCGCCCCCGTGTGAGCTGACGCGACTCGCGTTGCCACCCGCGTCGCCAACCAGGAGCCCTGCGCCCTATGGTGTGCCCATGGGCGAGATCAGCGTACGTGCACTCGGGGAAGAGGACTGGCAGCAGTTCCGCGACATCCGGCTGATGGCGCTCCAAGAATCTCCTGAAGCCTTCGTTGCCACGTGGGCAGAGGAAGCAGCACTGGACGAACAGGCGTGGCGCGAGCGCATGCGCCGGGCGCGCCGACTGATCGCCGAGCGCGACGGAACACTCGTGGGAGTTGTCAGCCTCGGGCAGGGCGACCCTGAGCATTCCTGCACCGGTGAGCTGTTCGGACTGTGGGTCGCACCGGAAGGACGGGGCACCCGCGTTGCCTGGAAGCTGGTAGAGGCCGGGGCAGCGCAGGCCCTTGCCGATGGGCACAAGAACCTGGGTTACTGGGTCGGTACGAACAACGGCCCTGCCGTGGCCTTCGCCAGCAGTTTCGGGTTCCGCCCGGCGGGCACCCGCCGGCCGATGCGGGTGACGAGCGAGACCGACGGGGCCGAAGAGATCGTGATGGTCCTGCCACTGGGCGAGGACCCGGGCGCGGTCCCCAGCACCGTCGTCCGCTGACGCCGTCAGGGTGGCTGGCTCAGGGTCTGTGGCTGGCTCAGGGCCGGGCGGCCAGCTGTTCGAGAAGATCGCTCGGGCCGCTCACGATGAGGGTGTGCTTGGCGCTCACTTTGGTCTCCGGGACAGCGTGGGTGAAGCCCTCGCCGGGTGCCTTCACGCCGACGACGGTCACGCCGTACTTGGTGCGGATGGCGCTCTGGGCCAGCGTGAACCCGATCGCCTCGCTTGGCGGGGACATCTTGACGATCGCGTAGCCGTCGTCGAACTCTATGTAGTCCTGCAACCTGCCGTTGACCAGGTGCGCCACCCGGCGGCCCGAGTCCACCTCGGGCCGGACGACGTGTTGTACCCCGATCCGCTCAAGGATGCGGGCATGCTCGGAGCTGACGGCCTTGGCCCAGATCGACGGGATCCCGGCGTCGACCAGGTTGCCGGCGGTCAGTACTGACGCCTCGACCGACGTGCCGATGCCGATGACCGCAAACTTGTAGGTGTTCGTGCCGCGTGCCTCGATGATCTGCGGCAGGGAGGCGTCGCCGACGATCACCCGGTCCAGTCGGCCGGAGAAGCTCTCGGCGATGTGCGGGTCTTTCTCGATCGCCACGACCTTGTGTCCGAGCCGATGGAGCCCGAGGGCAGCCTCGGACCCAAATCGGCCGAGCCCAATGACGAGGACGTCATCCTGGTACAAGCGGTTCTTGGCCATGAACTCTCCTTGGGGGCGTGCAGGCTCAACTCAGACGGCGGCTCAGGCAACCTGCCGGTACCGTTCCATTATGCCAACACAGACGCGCGTGGTCTGGGATCAGAGTTTCACGAACTATGACTTCGGCGCGGACCACCCCATGAATCCGGTGCGCCTTGATCTCACTGCCCGGTTGTGCGGAGCCTTCGGACTCTTCGACGGGTCCGAGGTCGAAGTCATCAACCCGGTGATGCCGGGGGACGATGTCCTGCTCACCGTCCACGACGCGGAATACGTCGCGGCCGTCCGGCACGCCTCGATCGAGCCCGGTGACGCAGACGAGTCCCGAGGTCTGGGCACTGAGGATGACCCTGCGTTCGTCGGGATGCACGAGGCCAGTGCCCGTATCGCGGCCGGGTCCCAGGCGCTGGCAGCTGCGGTCTGGCGCGGCGAGACCGAGCACGGCGTCAACTTCTGCGGTGGACTACACCACGCGATGCCTGAGCGGGCCTCGGGTTTCTGCATCTACAACGATGTCGCGGTGGCCATCAAGTGGCTGCTCGACAATGGCGCCGAGCGGGTGGCTTATGTCGACGTGGACGTCCATCACGGCGATGGCGTCGAACGTATCTTCTGGGACGACCCCAGAGTGCTCACCATCTCCGTGCACGAGACCGGCAAGGTGCTGTTCCCCGGCACCGGTTTCCCTGGTGACACGGGCGGACCAGGTGCACCGGGCAGCGCCGTCAACGTTGCCCTGCCGCCCGGCACCGGCGACGCGCCGTGGCTGAGGGCGTTCCACTCGGTCGTGCCTGCGTTGCTGCGCGCGTTCAACCCCCAGATCCTGGTGAGCCAGCACGGGTGTGACTCGCACGTGCTCGACCCACTGGCTCACCTGGCGCTGTCCGTGGACGCGCAGCGGACGTCATATGAATCCATCCATGATCTGGCCCACGAGGTGTGCGGTGGCAAGTGGCTGGCCCTCGGAGGTGGTGGCTACGAGCTCGTCGACGTGGTGCCCCGGGCATGGACGCATCTGACGGCGATCGCCGCGCATCGCCCGATCTCGCTGGATACCGAAGTGCCACAGGGGTGGCGGGACTACGTCCAGGAGCGGTTTAAACGTCCGGGGCCGACCCACATGGGTGATGTCCTGACCAAGGGTGGACGCGTGTGGTGGCGTTCCTGGGCGGTCGGCTTCGACCCGGAGGACGCCGTGGACGTCGCAGTGATGGCAACTCGGGAGGCCGTGTTCCCTTTTCACGGCCTCGACATCTGGTTTGATTGAACGGCGGGCATGGGCTCGTCGGCTGGACAGAGGTCAGCCGTTTCGTGGGTGGAGTTTCCTGAGTGGTGTCCGACGGTCTGCGTCTGCCCTTATTCTGGATTTTGTACGTATGTGCAGGTCTGCCCGGAGGGGACGCCGGTGCGACGTCGAATGTGAAAGAACACGAGGTGTGCGATGGCTCAGGAACGCCGGCTGGCCGACGTACGGTTTGCCACCGTCGCCGAGGTTGCGTCGATCATGCGCGTCTCGAAGATGACGGTGTACCGCCTGGTTCACAGTGGCGAGCTTCCGGCCGTTCGGGTCGGTCGCTCCTTCCGGGTCCCGGAGAGTGCTGTTCACGACTACCTGAAGACCTCGTTCATCGACACCGCCTGACACCCAGAGTTTGGGATGGGGGAAGGCAGGGCGGTACGCTGTCGCAAAATGCTCGGCGTGGTGCGGAGTTCGTGCCTGCAACCCGTGCCTGCATCGTTCTTAGCTGCGACGGCGTAGGTCGACACAGTATTTGGTACCAAACTCAGCGCAACAACTCAGCACTGCCCACTTATTCAGGCTTGAAGGCAAAGGACACTCATGGGCTCAGTCATCAAGAAGCGCCGCAAGCGCATGGCGAAGAAGAAGCACCGCAAATTGCTTCGCAAGACCCGTCACCAGCGTCGCAACAAGAAGTAACCCAGGATTCATGCGAGGCCCGTCACTTTCGTGGCGGGCCTTCGTGCCGCTCTCGCTAGGATCGTCCGTAGGCGCCCGATATGGGCGTTTCAACTGTGTCGGAGAGGGTGGCTGATGGCGGACGTGGTCTTGGTGACGGGAGTCTCCCGTTATCTCGGTGGTCGCTTCGCGCGCCTGCTTATGGCCGAGCCCAGTGTCGGGAGAGTCATCGGCATCGACGTCATCCCGCCGCCGCACGATATCGGCAACGCCGAGTTCGTTCGCGCCGACATACGAAACCCGATGATCGCCAGGATCATCAACCAGGCGCAGGTCGACACCGTCGTCCACATGAACGTCATTGCCACGCCACTTTCGGTGGGCGGACGGGTCTCCCAGAAGGAGATCAACGTCATCGGCACCATGCAGCTCCTCGCCGCATGCCAGAAGGCCCCCAGCATCCGCCGTCTCGTGGTCAAGTCATCCGCCGCTGTCTATGGTTCTTCACCTCGAGACCCGGCGATGTTCGCTGAGGACATGGGACCAAAGGCATTGCCACGGGCGGGTTTTGGCAAGGACTCGGTTGAGGTCGAGGGCTACGTCCGAGGCTTTTCGCGTCGCCGCGCAGACGTCGAGGTCTCCATGCTGCGCCTGGCCAACATCGTAGGCCCGGGCTTGCGGACCGGCCTGACGGACTACCTCAGCCTGCCCTTGATCCCCATCCCTTTCGGGTTCGACGCCAGACTCCAGCTGATCCACGAGAACGACGCCCTCCGGGGTCTGTTGCTTGCCACTGTTGGACCCCCGGTCGGCATCGTCAACGTGGCCGGGGACGGCATCATCACCGTGCAGCAGGCCGCTCGCCTGGCCGGGCGCCCGACGGTCCCGGTGCCGCTGCGGGCCGCCGGGCTGCTGAGCAGGTTCGTCAAGCGCTCGGGGCTGGCGGACTTCTCGCCCGACCAGATGCAGTACCTTGCGTGGGGCCGGGGGATGGACACAACCAGGATGCGCGAGGTGCTTCGTCTCGAGCCGGAGTTCACGACTCGCACGGCGTTCGAGGACTTCACCTCGCGTGCACGACCAGGACTGCCCGGCGCCGCGATCGCTGCGGTCACCGGGGGGCTGGCGGGTTCGGCAGCCAAGGTTCTCGCGTGCTCACATTCTTCGGGGAGCAGTGACTGATGGCCGATCCCAGGGTTGTCCCGATCCATGAGGGGCCCGGAGCCAAGAAGGGCTCGAGCCGAGGCTCTGGCGCCGACATGTTGGCGGCAGGTGCAGCCAGAGCATCCGGCGAGCGGGCAAAGCGGCGTCGGACGCCGTTGTTGACGGATGCCTCTGGCGACGAGATCGCGCCGAGGCGGGCTCTCAGCGCCGTCGACGTCAGGGCGACCAGCATCCACCGCCCGCGCCCCGTCCCGAAGTCGGGTCGGGCTCTGACCCAAAAGGCCGCGCACAGCTCCGTGACCACGTCCCCCTCCAAGCGCGTCACTGCCAAGACCGTGAAGACTCCCGCAGCAACCGCTCGCGCGGGGTCCGGTGTTGACGAACTGGTCGCGTTCGCGATCGAGACCCTGCGCCGGGCAGCAGCGGCCTCCGGGCTGTCCGGCGATGAGATCGAACGTCAGGTCGCCGCAACGCTGGCATTCGTGCGTCGACGGCTCAGCGGGGACTACATGGTTGACGACTTCGGCTTCGACCAGGACTTCACCGAGAACGCCTATCTCCCGCTGCTGCGACCGCTGTACAAGTCGTGGTTCCGGGTCGAGGTCCGCGGCATCGAGAACATCCCCAGCGTCGGCGGCGCGTTGATCGTGGCCAACCATTCGGGCACGATCGCGTTGGACTCGTTGATGACCCAGGTCGCGGTTCACGACGAGCACCCGGCCCATCGTTTCCTGCGCATGCTCGGGGCCGATCTGGTCTTCAGGACTCCGGTTGTCGGCGCGGTCGCGCGCAAAAGTGGCGCCACGCTGGCCGCCAACCCTGATGCGGAGCGTCTGCTGGCCTCCGGCGAGCTCGCCGGTGTGTGGCCCGAGGGCTTCAAAGGCGTCGGCAAGCCGTTCAGTGAGCGCTACAAGCTGCAGAGGTTCGGCCGGGGCGGATTCGTTGCGGCGGCACTGCGCACCAAAGCGCCGATCGTGCCCTGCTCTATCGTCGGGGCTGAGGAGATCTATCCGATCCTCGGCAACCTCAAGACTGTCGCCCGTCTCATCGGAGCGCCCTACATCCCGGTGACGCCGACCTTTCCGCTCCTGGGTCCCCTCGGCCTGATCCCGCTGCCCAGCAAGTGGATCATCGAGTTCGGTGCGCCGGTCGAGACCGCCGTCCTGGGACCCCAGGCGGCCGACGACCCCATGGTCGTGTTCGATCTCACCGACCGGGTGCGCGAGACGATCCAGCAGACGCTCTACTCCCTGCTTTTGCAGCGCAGGTCTGTCTTCTTCTGAGCCCCTGTGGCCCCGCTGCCCGGCATGCAGGTGGGTGCCCACATACAGTGGGGTTGTGACTGACACCGTCGCTGCGAGGATCACCCTCATCTCCAAACCCGGCTGCCACCTCTGCGGCCCGGTGCGTGAGGTGATCGAACGGGTGGCGCGAGATCTGGGTGTGCAATGGGTGGAGCTCTCGATCCTTGATGACCCCGCGCTGAGCGATGCGTATCGGGCCCTGATCCCGGTGACTCTGGTGGACGGGATTCAGCACGACCACTGGCGGGTGAATGAGTTCCGCCTGCGTCGGGCGCTCGGGAGCACTCTGGCGATGGGCGGTCCGGACGCGTGATCCCCAGTTTGATCGGTAGGCCGGTACGCCCTTGCCATATCAGGGGGCGGCTCTGCTGCGCGACTTTGTGTACGCGTTCACAAAGACCTATTGTTGGGGGCATCCGCGCGCTGACAGCCCCTCCGTGCTATGGAGGGGCTCAACCCTGAGAGGAGTCGGTGACTTCGTGATCGCCGACCCCACGGCGCGTCAAGAGATACCCGACGCCACCGTTGCTCGACTGCCGCAGTACCTGCGTGCCCTAAGCGACCTTGCCGAGCGCGGTGTGTCCTCCGTCTCATCCGAAGAGCTGGCAGCAGCAGCCGGGGTCCGGTCGGCCAAACTGCGCAGGGATCTCAGTCATCTGGGCTCCTACGGCGTTCGTGGGGTCGGGTATGAGGTCGAGATGCTCGCCCATGAGATCACCCGTGAGCTCGGGCTCGCCCAGGACTGGCCCGTGGCGATCGTTGGGCTGGGCAATCTGGGTCATGCGCTCGCTGCCTACCTGGGCCTTGCCACCAGAGGGTTTCAGGTTGTCGCCCTGCTGGATCGCTCCCCTGACGTCATCGGTCAGGAGATCGCCGGGATGATCGTCGGCTCGGTCGATGACCTCGAGTGGATCATCACCGAGCGTGGAGTCGCGATCGGCGTCATCGCGACGCCTGCTGCCGCCGCGCAGGGGGTGTGTGACCGCTTCGTGGCCGTTGGCGTGCGATCGATTCTGAACTTTGCTCCGTGCGTGCTCTCGGTGCCGCAGGGTGTCGCCGTGCGCAAGGTTGACCTGTCCACAGAGCTTCAAATCCTGGCCTTCCATGAACAGCGCAAGGCCCCCGCGGCTCGAGAGAGAATTCCCCTGCTGGAGGTTGCTCCGTGAGTGTTGTTGTACTCGGACTTTCGCACCGTTCGGCGCCGATCACTGTGCTTGAGGCAGTCGCCCTGGACCCGGCTGGCGCCGCTGCGCTGGCGATCGCCGTTCGCCGTGGCGAGAACGTCAACGAGGTTCTGGTTCTCGCGACCTGCAACCGGGTTGAGGTCTATGCCGATGTGGTGACCTTCCACGGCGCGGTGGCCGAGATCGGCGACGCGCTCGCGGCTGCCTCGGGTGTTCCCCTGACGGAGCTGCGTGAGCATCTTTATGTCCACTACGAAGACCGGGCGGTCGCCCATGTGTTCTCCGTGGCCTCTGGGCTGGAGTCCATGGCGGTCGGTGAAGGCCAGATTCTGGGGCAGCTGCGTATGGCGCTGCGTTCCGCCCAGAAACGGGGGCAAGCCGGCGGCGCTCTCAGTGCGCTGTTCCAACAGGCGCTGAGGGTGGGCAAACGTGCCCACTCCGAGACGGGCATCGACCGGGTCAGCGTGTCCTTGGTCGAGGCTGGCCTCGGGCGAGCTGTCGATCTGCTGGGACCTCTTGCCGATACCCGGGTGCTGGTCGTCGGCGCCGGATCCATGAGCAGCCTGGCAGCCACGACGATCTCGAGGCTGGGCTCCGCCGAGCTGGTCATCATCAACCGGACGTTGGCCAAGGCCGAGCATCTGGCCGCGGCAACGGGTGGCCGTGCGCTGCCTCTGTCCGATCTCGATGTTGCCCTGTGCCAGGCTGACCTGGTCATCTCGTGCTCCGGTGCGCTCGGCCACGTCATCACGGCCCAGACCCTGGTGGTGGCTGCTGATCTGCGAACGAGCGGGCCGCGGATGTTCATCGATCTCGGGCTGCCTCGCAATGTCGCCCCGGATGTCGGGGACCTCCCTGGCGAACACGTCATTGGCCTGGCAGAGCTTGATGAGATCTTGGCCACCGACAGCCAGTACACGCCGCACGTCAAGGCGGTAGCCGATCTCGTGGTCGCCGAGGTCGCCGGATACCTGATGAGCCGCCGAGCCCAGGAGGTCGCCCCAACGGTTGCCCTCTTGCGATCCCGGGCAGCGGACGTGGTGGCGGCAGAGCTGAGCCGTCTGAGCCAGCGTCTGCCCGATGACCTGTCAGAGAACGCCCGTGGCGAGATCCGCCTCACGGTGCACCGGGTCGTCGAGAAGCTTCTGCACACCCCCAGCGTCCGGGCCAAGGCACTTGTGGCTGGTGGCGAGGGCGGTGACTACGCCCGCGCGCTGCGCGAGCTCTTCGACCTCGACCCCCATGAGGTCGCCACCGTGTCGGTCCCTCCTGAGACTGGAGGCCTGCAGTGAACGCCCTCACCATCCGGCTGGGTACTCGACGCAGTGCGCTGGCCACGGCTCAGGCCGGGATGATGGCTGACCAGCTGCGCGAGCTGGGACACACCGTGGACATGGTCGAGATCACCACCATTGGTGACACCTCCACGGCTTCGCTGTCCAGTATCGGGGGTACCGGCGTCTTTGCCGCAGCCATCCGTCGGGCCCTGCTCGCCGGCGAGATCGACATCGCCGTCCACTCGCTCAAGGATCTGCCGGTGGCGCCCGAGCCGGGTCTGCTCATCGCCGCGATCCCCGTTCGTGAGGATGCCCGCGACGCCCTGGTGGCTCGGGACGGTCTGACCCTGGGTGAGCTGCCGGTCGGATCGGTGGTCGGCACTGGTTCCCCTCGGCGGACCGCACAGCTGGCGGCCCTCGGGCTTGGGCTGCGTGTGACCGACATCCGCGGCAATGTCGACACGCGGGTCTCGTTGGTACACAACGGTTCCTGTGATGGCGTCCTGTTGGCCCGCGCCGGCCTGTCTCGCCTCGGCCGACTGGACCTGGTCACCGAATCCCTTGACCCACTGCAGATGCTCCCCGCTCCTGGCCAGGGAGCGCTCGCCATCGAGTGCCGCGCTGATCGCCCCGACCTCATCGAGGCTCTGAGCCCGCTGGATGACCCGGACACCCGCGCCTGTGTCAGCGCGGAGCGCGCTCTGCTAGCTGCTCTTGAAGCTGGCTGTACGGCGCCCGTCGGGGCTCTGGCCGAGGTTGTCGAGGGCGAAGACGGCACCGAGCTCTTTCTGCGCGCCTTTGCAGGCAGCCCAGACGGCAGCGTCGAGTTGCGCCGCTCAAGAGTCGGAGCGCTCGCGGAGCCCGAACGCCTTGGCCGTGAGCTGGCGGCCGTCCTCCTTGCGCAGGGCGCCGCCGACATCATCGCCACCGAGACTGTCCAGAATGTTGCATCCCGTCCAGATCGATCCATTACGGAGCGTGCCTTGTGAGCACTACGCACTCGACCGTCAGAGAACTGTCCGCATCCGCCAGGGCAGGTGGCCAGCCTGGCCGCGTCGCCTTTGTGGGCGCCGGGCCTGGTGACCCAGGTCTGATGACCGTCCGCGCCGCGGAGTACCTTGCCGAAGCCGACGTTGTCGTCATCGACCAGGTCAGCCGCGAGGATTTCGTGGCTCGCCACGGCCGTCCCGACGTCGTGGTCATCGATGCGGGACATGGCGAGCACGGTGCGCCGCTGACCCACGCGTCGCGCGCGAAGCTGTTGGTCAAGGCTGCCAAGACGGCCGGTGCCATCAACGGCAACGGACTGGTTGTCAGGCTCATGGACGGGGATCCGGCCATGTTCAACGGTCTGGCCGAAGAGGCACTCGCGTGCCACAAGGCCGGGATCAGGTTCGAGATCGTTCCCGGTGTCAGCGCCGTCAGCGCAGTCCCGGCGTATGCCGGTGTGCCGCTGACGTCCGCGGCATCACCGTCGCTGCATGTCGTCAGTGGTGGGACCAAGGTTGACTGGACCCGCTCGACCGCCGACAACGTCACCGTGGTCGTGCTGGGCACCCCTGAGACGCTGAGCAAGGCGCTCGGAGACCTGCTGGCCGCCGGTCGCAGCGAGAGCACACCCGTGGCGCTGACCGAGCGTGGCACGACCATCACCCAGCGCACTCACACCACCACGCTGGGTCAGGTGGTTGGCCTGATCTCGTCGGCCAAGGTCGAGTTCCCGTCACTGGCTGTGGTCGGTTCGACGGTCCCGCTGCGTGAGCAGATCTCGTGGTTCGAGACCAAGCCCCTGTTTGGCTGGAACATCCTGGTCCCGCGCACCAAGGATCAGGCCGGATCGATGACCGCGCGGCTTGCGTCCTACGGTGCGACCTGCGACGTCGTCCCCACGATCAGTGTCGAGCCGCCTCGCACGCCGCAGCAGATGGAACGTGCGATCAAGGGTTTGGTGACCGGACGCTACGAGTGGATCGGGTTCACCTCCGTCAACGCCGTGCGGGCCGTTCGTGAGAAGTTCGAGGAGTTTGGGCTGGACGCTCGCGCGTTCGCCGGGTTGCGGATCGCAGCCGTGGGTGGGGTGACCGCCGGCGCCTTGCGTGAGTGGGGCCTGGAACCCGACCTGGTCCCGTCCGGCGAGCAGTCGGCACGTGGTCTGCTTGAAGAGTGGCCGCCTTTTGACGCGGTTCTGGATCCCATCAACCGTGTCTTCCTGCCCCGTGCCGACATCGCCACCGAGACTCTCGTGGCGGGCCTTCAGGAGATGGGCTGGGAGGTGGACGATGTCACGGCATACCGTACTGTTCGTGCTGCCCCGCCGGCGGCTTCGATCCGTGAGTCGATCAAGACCGGCAAGTTCGACGCGGTCGTATTCACGTCGTCCTCGACCGTCCGGAACCTGGTCGGCATCGCAGGAAAGCCGCACCCCGCGACCGTTGTCGCCTGTATCGGCCCGGCCACGGCCAAGGTCGCCGAGGAGCATGGCCTGCGGGTCGATGTACTGGCTCCGGAGGCGTCCGCCGCCTCGCTGGTCGATGCGTTGGCTGAGTTCGGCATGGGTCTGGTGGTGGCCGCCGCCGAGGTCGGCGAGAGCGTCGTGCGTCCCAGCGCGCGCAAGGCATCGACCCGGCGCAAGGCCAAGTAGTGGACCGTCTGACCCAGCGGCCACGTCGACTGCGACAGACTCTTGCGGTCCGGGCTTTGGTGGCCCAAACGCGGCTGCATCCGGCCGAGCTGGTTCTTCCGGTGTTTGTCCGCGAGGGTGCCAGGGAAGCGCAACCGATCGCCTCCATGCCCGGGGTTGTCCAGCACTGCCTGGACTCGCTGGTAGCGGTGGCCCACGAGGCGGTAGCCGCCGGCCTGGGCGGTCTGATGCTCTTCGGAGTGCCCGAGGGCCGGGACGCGACGGGTTCCGGCGCTGACGACCGTGAGGGCATCCTCAATGTGGCCCTGCGCCGGGTGCGGGACGCCGTCGGCGACGACCTCGTGGTGATGGCCGATCTGTGCCTGGACGAGTTCACCGACCACGGGCACTGCGGGCTGCTCGACGCTCAGGGGCGCGTCGACAATGACGCCACCCTCGCGCGATATGGCGCGATGGCGCTCGCCCAGGCGGCTGCCGGTGCTCAGGTGGTGGGTCTGAGCGGGATGATGGATGGCCAGGTCGGCTACGTCCGTGAGGCCCTTGACCAGGCCGGCTTCACAGACACGATCATCCTGGCCTACGCCGCCAAGTACGCATCGGGCTTCTACGGGCCGTTTCGCGAGGCGGTCGAGTCCACCCTGGAAGGCGACCGGTCGACCTACCAGCAGGACCCGGCCAATACGACCGAGTCGCTGCGCGAGGTCGAGCTCGACCTGGACCAGGGCGCGGACATCGTGATGGTCAAGCCGGCGTTGCCCTATCTGGACATTCTTTCGCAGGTGGCGCAGCTCTCACCGGTGCCGGTGGCGGCCTACCAGGTGTCGGGGGAGTATGCGCAGATCGAAGCCGCGGCTGCTCACGGCTGGATCGACCGCGAACGGGTGATGATGGAGTCATTGACCTCGATCCGTCGGGCAGGTGCCCAGATCATCCTGACCTACTATGCGCTAGAGGCCGCCCGAGTCCTGCGCCGCTGACCCGCTCCCGGCTGCAGAACTGCCACGGCGGCGATCGGGCAGCGGAACGGCCCGGCAGCTTGGACTACCGGGCCATTCGCCTGCTGCTTACCTCACCGGTCAGACTGGAACGTCTGCCATCTGGACGAGCTGAATGTCCAGGGTGATCTTGACCTTCTCGCCAACCAGGACGCCGCCGCCCTCGACCGCGACGTTCCATGACAGGTCGAAGTCCTTGCGGTTGATCTCGGTGGTGGCCTCGAAGCCAGCGCGGACCCCGCCCCACGGATCGGCGCTGACGCCACCGAAGTCCAGGTCAAAGCTGACCGGCTTGGTGGTGCCCTTGATGGTGAGCAGGCCCTCCAGTGAGTCGTCGGTGACCTTGGTGGACTTGAAGATCATGGCGGGGTTGTTCTCCGTGTCGAAGAAGTCAGCCGACTTCAGATGAGTGTCGCGGTCTGGGCTGTTGGTGTCGATGGAGGCCAGCTGCACGGTGGCTTCGACGCTCGACAGCCCGAATGGCTGGGCAACCGTGACGACGGCCGAAAAGTCCTTGAACTGGCCGCGGACCTTGCTCACCATGAGGTGGCGAGCGGTGAAACCGACCTCGCTGTGGGAAGCATCGACATTCCAGACGCCAGGCTTGAGGTCAGACAGGTTGCTCATGTAGTGCTCCTTGATTGCGGTGGTTTCAGCCTATTTGTATGATTTTCGTTCTCTGTAGAACGCTATCACAGGAAGTTTATTCTTCAACTAGAACGCGGTAGGATCCATTCCCATGAACGTAAACACGCCGCAGCCGCAGTGGCTCGATGCGCAGGAGCAGGGTGTCTGGCGCGAGTACCTTCGGGCGAGCCGGTTGCTGGAAGCTGCTCTGGATCATGACCTCCAGGCTCACGGGCTGCAGCTCTCCGAGTACGAGATCCTCTCCATGCTCTCCGAACACCCGGACCGGCGACTCCGGATGTCCGTCATCGCCGAGATGGTGGTTCAGTCCCGCAGCCGGTTGACCCACACGGCCGGCCGCCTCGAGAATCGTGGATGGGTGCGCCGTGAAGCATGCGCCGGGGATCGGCGTGGTGTCGAGCTGGTGCTTACCGACGCCGGCTTCGCCGAGATTACCCGGATGGCGCCGACCCATGTCGCCAGTGTCCGCACAAACCTCCTGTATCACCTCGCCCGCGAGGACCTCCTCGCCCTCGGGCTCGCCATGGCGCGGATCAGTGACGGCATCCTGAGCACAGGGGTTTGCGATGACGTTCGCGCAACCAAGGAACAGCACGCCTGAGGAATGCGCGGTCAAAGGCCACACGATGCCGACAGCCCAACGAGGCGGGGACCCCGGCGACTGAGATGATGGTCCCATGATCACACCGCAGACCCCATACCCCTATGACGCGCCCTCTTCCCAGGCGCTGCTGACCCGCGCCGCTGCGGTGACGCCGGGTGGGGTCAACAGCCCCGTGCGCGCATTTCGCGCCGTCGGTGGGACGCCACGGTTCATGGCCAGCGCACGTGGGCCGTACCTCACCGACGTGGACGGTCGCGAGTATGTCGACCTGGTGTGCTCGTGGGGTCCGATGATTCTGGGTCACGCGCACCCCGACGTGCTGGCCGCGGTTCAGGCGGCAGCAGTCCAGGGGTTCAGCTTCGGGACACCGAGCGAGAACGAGGTCGCGCTCGCTGAGGAGATCGTGGCAAGGGTGCCGCCCGTTGAGCAGGTGCGCCTGGTCAGCAGCGGAACCGAGGCGACGATGAGCGCCCTGCGGGTGGCCAGAGGGTTCACGGGCCGATCCGCAGTGGTGAAGTTCGCCGGCTGCTACCACGGACACGTCGACGCGCTCCTGGCCTCGGCGGGCAGCGGTCTGGCCACGTTCGCGCTGCCGGACTCTGCCGGCGTTCCCGCCTCGAGCGCCAGCGAGACGATCGTCCTGCCCTATAACGACGTTTCTGCCCTTGAGGCAGCCTTCGCCCAGCACGGCGACCGCATCGCAGCCGTGATCACGGAGGCCTCTGCCGGCAACATGGGTATCGTCCCGCCGCTGGCTGGCTTCACCGAGGCCCTGCGGCGGGTGACCACGGCGTATGGGGCACTGTTGATCTCCGACGAGGTCATGACCGGATTCCGTTGCAGCGCCTCGGGTTGGTACGGCCTCGAGGGTCCATATGCCGCCGGGGCACCGGATTTGTTCACCTTCGGCAAGGTCATGGGTGGTGGCTTCCCGGCGGCGGCCTTCGGTGGGCGCGCCGACATCATGGCGATGCTTGCGCCCGACGGGCCCGTCTACCAGGCCGGGACGCTGTCAGGTAACCCTGTGGCCACGGCGGCCGGCCTGGCAACGCTCAAGGGCTGCACCCCGGAGGTCTACGACCGGCTCGGGGTCGTGAGCAGGACAATTGCGGACGCGACGTCGGCGGAGTTCTCGCGTGTCGGCATACCGCACGTGGTGCAATGGGCCGGCAGCATGTTCAGCGTCTTCTTCCGTGAGGCAGCGGTGACCAACTACGACGAGGCCAGGGACCAACAGGTGCAGGCCTTCTCGGCGTTCTTCCAGTCCATGCTCAGCCAGGGTGTGCATCTGCCCCCGAGCGCCTTCGAGTCGTGGTTCGTCAGTGCCTCCCACGATGACGCGGCGCTCGACCGGGTCCTTGCCGCACTACCCACGGCGGCCCGAGCTGTCACGGACTCGTTTGCGACAATCTCCTCATGAGTGCTGCCGGGAGTCCAGGACGGACCATCGTGCACCTGATGCGCCACGGGGAGGTGCACAACCCCACGGGCGTGCTCTATGGCCGGCTGCCCGACTTCCACCTCTCCGACCTTGGTCGCGAGATGGCCGAGACGGTCGGTGTCCATCTGGGTGACCATGACGTGAGCGTGGTCGTGGCCTCACCGCTGGACCGGGCCCAGGAGACGGCGGGACCGATCGCCTCTGCCCACGGTCTCTCGATCATCACGGACAAGCGGGTGATCGAGGCTGACAACTATTTCGAAGGCAAGACGTTCGGGGTCGGTGATGGATCGCTGAGATACCCCAAGCACTGGCCCAAGCTCGTCAACCCGTTCAAGCCGTCTTGGGGGGAGCCTTACGGGGAGATCGCCGACCGGATGCTGTCGGCCATCGCGGACGCCCGCGGCCTGGCCCGGGGCCATGAGGCCGTGATCGTCTCCCACCAACTGCCGGTGTGGACCGTGCGCTCCAAGCTGGAGGGTCGCCACCTGTGGCACGACCCGCGCAATCGCCAGTGCTCCCTGGCCTCCCTGACGTCCTTGACGTTCGTGGGCGACGAGCTCGAGTCCATCACCTACAGCGAGCCCGCGGCAGCTCTGCTGCCGGGAGCACGCAACATCGCAGGCGCATGAGCTCGGCTGCTGCGGTGTTTCGCCGGCTCGCGGTCACCGTCATCGTCACGACGGCAGTGGCCACCATGTCCTTCGGCCTCTCCGCCTGTAGCTCTGACGCCGGTTCCATCGCGGCGCAAGCCAGATCCGGCGACGGCAAGGGTTATGTCTCCGGTGACGGCAGTATCGAGCGGTTGGCCCCGGACAAGCGCTCGATCCCGGTGGCCCTGACCGGCACGACGTTGCAGGGCACACCGTGGAAGGTCTCCGACGCCAAGAACCACGTCTTGGTCCTGAACGTCTGGGGCCAGTGGTGCGGTCCGTGCGTGGCCGAGATGCCGCACCTGCAGCAAGTCTGGTCGCAGCTGTACATATCCGGCAAACCGGTGCAGTTCATGGGCATCAACTACCGTGACGGCGTCGAGACGGCCAAGGCTTTCTTGCGGGCCAACAAGATCACCTACCCCTCGCTGCAGGACGACGGCGGGGCCACCCTGCTGGCCCTGCGCGGAAAGGCGAACACCACGCCCACGACGCTGGTTCTGGACCGCCAGGGACGCATTGCGGCCCGGGTCTCGGGGCCGGTCACTGCCGATACCCTCAGTGGGCTCGTCAACGACGTGCTCGGCGAGAAAGCGTGACCGCTGACGCCGCGGGCGCCATCGCGTCCGGGGCGCTGCCACTGGCCATCCTCGTCGCCGTTGCGGCGGGCTTGGTCTCCTTTGCCTCCCCGTGTGTCCTGCCACTGGTGCCGGGCTTCCTTGGGTATGTGACTGGTCTGTCCGGCGTCAGCCTGGAGCAGCGCGGCCGAGGTCGGCTCATGTTCGGAGCACTGTTGTTCGTGCTGGGGTTCAGTGTCGTGTTCATTGCGGTTGCAGTGACCGCATCCGCGGCCGGAACGTTGTTGAAGGAGCACCAGAGCCTGTTGATGAGGCTTGGTGGCGTCATCGTGATCCTCATGGCGCTCGTGTTTCTCGGCAGTGGCAGGCTGAGCACCTTGCGGCCCGGCTGGAAGCCGGCTGCCGGTCTGGCCGGAGCGCCGCTGCTGGGGATGGTGTTTGGCCTGGGGTGGGCTCCATGCACCGGGCCGACGTTCGGCGCGATCATCGCGCTGTCGACGGCGCTGTCCGGCGACCAGCACGTCATCGCCCGTGGCATCGGGCTCGCCACGGCCTACTCGGTGGGCCTGGGTCTGCCGTTCCTGCTGATCGCCGCCGGCTACTCTCGGGCCGGGCTAGCTTCTCGGTGGCTGCGAGAGCATTACCGCGGCATCCAGATCGCCGGCGGCGTGCTCCTGCTGGTCGTCGGGCTCCTGCTCGTGACTGGCTTGTGGGAGATAGTGACCACCTCGATGCAGGCCCGCCTGGTCGACCAGTTCAGAACGGTGTTGTGATGACGCGGTGTGCAGTGACCAGGCTCGTGCAACGACGGGGTTTTGACGTGACAAGGCTTCTGGAATGACTCAGAGCCGGATGGACACCCGTCCCGACGAGAGCGAAGTGACTCTTCCGGCCCTCGGGCCCGTCGGTATGTTGCGCTGGGCCTGGAGACAGCTCACGAGCATGCGGACGGCGCTGTTCCTCTTGCTGTTGCTGGCGATCGCAGCGGTGCCGGGTTCGATCTGGCCGCAGCGCAACATCGACGCCTCACGAGTGGCGGACTACCTGGTTCGCCACCGGAGTACCGGTCCGTGGCTCGATCGCCTGGGCTTCTTCGACGTTTACTCCTCGCCATGGTTCGCCGCCATCTACCTGTTGCTGTTCGTCTCTCTGGTGGGCTGCGTCGTTCCCCGCTCGAAGATCCACTGGAGGGCGATGCGGGCGCAGCCCCCTCGGGTGCCCCAAAACCTTGAGCGTCTCCCCGAGCATGGTCAGATCGAGGTCGCCGGGGCGCCCGAGGACGTGCTCCAGGTCGCCCGGGATGTCTTGGCGCGCAAGCAGCCCGTGGGTGGGCGCTCTTTCTTCAGGCTCTCAGTGGGCAAGCGCTATCGGATTCGCCGGGACGGCTTGTCGCTGAGCGCTGAGAGCGGTTACCTGCGCGAAAGCGGCAACCTCGTCTTCCATACCGCGCTGATCGTGGTCATCGTCGCGGTGGCGGTGGGGCACCTGTTCGGATGGCGTGGCGACCGCATCCTGGTCACCGGCAAGAGCTTCTCCAACACCACCTCCGCCTACGACACCTTCGACCCCGGTCCCTGGGTGGACACCGCAGGGCTGTCGCCCTTCAGCGTCGCGGTCGACAAACTCGACGTGACTTTCGAGGAGCGCAGCAGCGGCGCGCAGCGCGGCGCGCCCCGCGACTTCACGGCATACACGCGCACCCGGACCAGCCCCGGTGCTCCCCAGATCCATCAGATTCTGAAGGTCAACGGGCCGTTGACCTTCGGCGGGACATCGGTGTTCCTGCTGGGCAACGGATATGCACCCGTCATCACCGTGCGTGATGGCGCCGGGCAGGTACTCATGCACGAAGCCACGCCATTTCTTCCCCAGGACGCCAACTACAAGTCGGTGGGCGCGATCAAGGTCTCGGCGGCCAGCCCGAAACAGCTCGGGTTCTTTGGGTTCTTCCTGCCCTCGGAGTACCTCGACAAGGATGCGGGGCCGTCCTCGTTCTTTCCTGACCTCAAGAATCCTGCCCTGGCGCTCGGGGTCTATGAGGGCGAGCTGTACCCGCAGGGACGGCCGCAGTCGGTCTATACCCTCAGCACCGAGAAGATGACCCAGCTCAAGAACGCCAGGGGCGAGCCGTTGCGGCTGCTGCTGAAACCGGGCCAGACCATCCAGCTGCCAGGTGGCCGGGGGAGTATCACCTTGGATGCGGTGCAGCGCTGGGCGGGGCTCTCTATCCGCTATGATCCGGGCAAGCTGCTCGCGCTCAGCGGCGCCATTGCTGCGCTGGCCGGGCTGATCGCCTCGCTGGTGATCCGCCGTCGCCGGGTGTTCGTGCGCGTCCAGCCGAGCGGACGACGTACCGTTGTCACGATCGGTGGCCTCGCCAAGGGCGAGGACCCCGGGCTGGCGGCGACTATCGAGGACCTGCTCGACGCCATCGCACAGCGGACCGGCACCAAGGGCAGCGGCACGAAGGGCAGCGGCACGAAGATATGACGAACGAGACTCTCGCGCAGTACGCCAACCTGGCCGTCTACTCGGCCATGGCCGTGTTCACCATCGCCATGATCGCGTTTGCCATCGACCTGGCCGGGGCGGCACCCAGGCTCGCTGTGACGGCTCCCCAGACCAAGAAGGAGCCTGCGCTGGTCGGGGCGGGCTCCTCCGCCAGAGCCCCCGCGGATCCGATCCCGACCCCCGACAGAGGAGACCAGCCGCGGAGACGGAAGGCGGCCGGTATCGCGATGATGCTCACCCGGCTGGGTGGTTTGCTGCTCATCGCCGCCGCCGCCATGCGGGGCCTGTCGGTTCATCGTCCGCCGCTGGGCAACATGTTCGAGTTCGCCCTCGTTGGCTCGATGTTCGTGGTTGTCGCCTTCGTCGCCATCAGCCTTCGTCGGGACGTCCGCTGGCTGGGGCTCTTCGTCATCGGCCCGGTGCTGCTGACCCTCGGAATGGCGATCACGGTCTGGTACACCGATGCCAGTGAGCTGCTGCCCTCCCTGAAGAGCTTCTGGCTCGTCATCCATGTCACGGTGGCCACGTTCGCTGTCGCGTTGTTCACCATCGCGTTCAGCGTGACGATCCTTCACCTGGTCAAGACGTGGCTCGAGGCGCAGGACCCCACGGGGATGTCACGCATCAGGACGATCGTGAACACCGCTCTTCCCCCTGCGCGGTCACTGGACCGGACGGCATACGGGATCCACGCCGTGGCGTTCCCCCTGTGGACCTTCACACTCATCGCCGGCGCCATCTGGGCCGAGCAGGCCTGGGGTCACTACTGGAACTGGGATCCCAAAGAGGTGTGGACCTTCGTCATCTGGGTCCTCTACGCCGCCTACCTGCATGCACGCGCGACAACCGGGTGGTCGCCCCGTGCGGCCAACTATCTGGCGCTCGCGGGCTATGGTGCCATTCTGGTCAACTACATGGTCGTCAACGTGTACTTCGTCGGCCAGCACTCGTATTCGGGGATGTGAGCATGGCGCGCTACACGGTGTTGCGGTTGATGATCTTCTTCGGGCTTCTTTGTGCCTTTTGGCTTCTCGGTCTGCGTGACCCCAGCCAGCGCTGGTGGCTGCTCGGGCTCTCGGCGTTGGGCTCGACGGTGGTGTCCTACTTCGTCCTGCAGGGCCCGCGGGGGCAGTTCAGTGCCAGCATTGCGCGCCGCGTCGATGAACGTGCCCGGCGGGCGGAGCAGGCCAACGATATCGACGGGATCGCCGAGGACGCCGAGGCTGACGAGGACTCCGCGCGCCCCTGATTGGCATCGGCCCCGGCTTTGAGGGGTTCAGCCCAGTATTTGAGGCGAGTCAGCCCAGGTGGGGCGTTGCAGCCAACCCGATCGCCAGCAGCATTGCGTAGACCAGCTCGAAGCGGCCGGTCCCAGACAGTACGGGGACCAGGTCTCTACCGAGGGCGCCGCCCAGGACGCGCCGCAACAACGGGATGGCCAGGGCGAAGGACAGCAGGGCGATCAGGGCGGTTGGGTGGATTGCGCCGGCCACCAGGACGCAGGCGAGCGCGACGCCAACCAGCGCGGCATAGAGCGTCCGGGTCCGGGTCTGGCCCAGGCGGACCGCCAGTGTCCGCTTGCCGTGGGACAGATCTGTCGGTATGTCGCGCAGGTTGTTGGCGACCAGGATCGCTGAGGCGAGGGCGCCGACGCCGACCGCGCCGGCAATCGAGGCCGCGCTGACGGAGAGTGCCTGGGTGTAGGTCGTGCCCAGGGTCGCCACCAGGCCAAAAAAGACGAAGACGAAGACTTCGCCCAGGCCCGAGTATCCGTACGGTCTTTTGCCTCCGGTGTAGTACCAGGCGGCACCGATCGCAGCGGCTCCCACCGCCAGCATCTCGAATGCACCGCTGAGCGCCACCAGGGCCAGCCCGATCAGGGCGGCGGTGGCGAAGCAGATCATCGCCGCGAGCCTGACGTCGCCGGGGTTGGCTAGTTTCTGCCCCACAAGTCGCACCGGGCCGACCCGGTCCTGATCGGTGCCTCGGATGCCGTCGGAGTAGTCGTTTGCGTAGTTCACACCGATCTGCAGCGCCAGGGAGACCAGCAGGGCGAGCAAGGCGTAGGCGGAGTTGCCCTCGTGGAGGGCGTAGGCAGCGCCGGTACCGACCAGAACGGGTGCCACGGCGGCGGGAAGGGTTCGGGGCCGGGCGCCTTCGACCCACTGGGACAACGTGGCCATAGAGTTGTTTCTCGCTCAGTTCTCTGTCAGGTCAGGACGCGGGCAGTCACACGCAGGTGCAGCCACAGGTGCAGTTGCTGACGCGGTCACAGGTTGCGAAGGAAGTCCGGATCGTCGTCGGGGCCCGGAGGTGCCGCCGGGTAGCTCGACCCTCGCCGTCCGCTTCGTGGGCCGTGTTGCCGGCCTGTGACGAGCCAGGCGATGGCGCCGATTCCAGACGGGGCAGAGAGAAGGATCAGCACAACCCAGACGATCTTGGGGAGATGCTGAACGCGGGTGTCCTCAGTCTGGATCGCGTCGATCACTGCATAGATGGTCATGGCGAACGGAATGAGGAAGAGAATCACCTTGATCATCTCGACCTCCTTGCTTGATTGGTGATGTGGTCTTGTCCTGATTTTGTCACGTGTCAGCCGCGGCCTCGCCGTTGTGGTCGAAAAGCCTCCGAACCGCGGATCGGTCGGGCTTGCCGGGGCCGAGCAGAGGGAGCTCAGGCAGGGTCGCCAGCCGCCGCGGCAGCCCATGATCAGGCAGTGTGCCGCGCAGCCGACCTCGCACATCGTCAAGCGTGGGGGGCGGACTGCCCTGCGCGACCACGATGGCGGCACTGACGACCTGGCCCCACTCTGCGTCCGGACTGCCCACCACGATGGCCTCGGCGATGGTGTCGAGCTGGACGAGTGCTGCCTCGACCAGACGCGGAACCACCTTAAGGCCGCCGGTGTTGATCAGGTCGTCGATGCGGCCGTCGACGACCAGGATGGCCCCGTCGAGGTGGCCGACGTCGTCGGTGCGAAACCACCTCGTGCCCTCCGCGTCTTCGGTGAAGACTTCTGCCGTGAGCTCTGGTTCTCCGAGGTAGCCCAGGGCGAGGGTGCCGCCACCGAGCCGGATCCGCCCGTCCTGCTCAAGCTGCACGCGGCTGACCCCAAGAGCGCGACCGTCGTAGACGCAGCCGCCGGCTGTCTCGCTCATCCCGTAGGTGGTGACCACCCGGACCCCGAAACCCCTCGCCCGGGCGAGCAGGCTGGCCGGTGTTGCCGCGCCGCCGAGCAGGACAGCCGCAAACCGGGCGAGCGCACGGCACCCATCGGCGGAGGCGAGTAGGCGGACCAACTGGGTGGGTACGAGGGCGGTGTAGGCCCGTGCGCCGGAGGCGATCTGCCCGGTGGCACGGGCGAACGCCGCGCTGGTGAAACCTCCCGCCAGATCCATACAGACGGGCCTCGTGTCCGCGACCAGCGAGCGGACCAGGACCTGGATTCCGGCGATGTGGTGGGCCGGCAGCGCCAGCAGCCATTGGCCCTGGCCGCCCAGCCGCTGATGAGTGGCGTCGGCAGAGGCGCGTAGGGCATCACCGGTCAGCATCGCCAGCTTGGGGCGCCCGCTGGAGCCGGACGTAGCGATCGTGAGGCAAAGGTCTTCAGGGAGGTCGCTCAGCTCGTCTGGGACGGGCTGTGGGGGACTGCTGGTGGCATGTGGGGCCACGGGGGGGCCTGTTCCTGCCAGAGCGCTCTGCAGGTCCCCCAGGACGCTGAGCGCAGCAAAACCCGAAGGGACGGGCAGGGCGCGCAGACCGGGACCACTCACCCGCAGAGCCTACGTTCCTCGTCAGCGTGGATACTGGGCGGGTGAATGAGATGACGCGACCCTTGGCAGTGGTGACAGGAGCGAGCGGTGGCATAGGAGCCGCCACGGCTCGCCGACTTGCCAGCGAAGGGTTCGAGGTCGTGTGTGCGGCACGGCGCGCTGACCGGATAGCGGCCCTGGCTGCAGAGATCGGCGGACGGGCAGTGGTCTGCGACGTGACCTCAGCCGACGACGTGGCGGGGCTCGCCGCTGATGTCGGTGAGCGATGTGACCTGCTTGTCAACAACGCCGGCGGCGCACTCGGGGCCGACCCGGTGGCCGAGTCTGACCTTGCTCAGTGGCGGTCGATGTACGAGGTCAACGTCATCGGTGTCGTCGCCGTGACCAAGGCGCTGCTGCCCGCGCTCGTGGCATCGGAGGGCCAGATCGTGGTGATGGGGTCAACAGCGGGTCAGGTCGCCTATGAGGGCGGTGGCGGTTATGTCGCAGCCAAGTCCGCAGTCCGCGCGGTCGTCGACACCTTGCGCCTGGAGCTGTGGGACCAACCGGTGCGGGTTTGCGAGATAGCGCCGGGCATGGTGCGGTCGGAGGGTTTCGCGCTGACCCGGTTCGACGGGGATCGGGCCAAGGCCGACGCCGTGTATGCCGGTGTGGCCCAGCCGCTGACGTCCGAGGACATCGCTGAGTGTGTGGCGTGGGTCGCGACCCGGCCCCCTCACGTCAACATCGACCGGATGATCGTGCGTCCTCGTGCGCAGGCGGCAAACCACAAGGTCCACCGCGTCCTGGGGTAGGGGTGCTCAGTAGTAGTAGGGGAATGGTGACCAGTCGGGGTCGCGCTTCTCCAGGAAGGAATCCCGTCCCTCGACCGCCTCGTCGGTCATATAGGCCAGTCGCGTCGCTTCACCAGCGAACACCTGCTGGCCCATCAGGCCGTCGTCGGTCAGGTTGAACGCGAACTTGAGCATGCGCTGGGCGGTGGGGCTCTTGCCGTTGATCTCCCTGGCCATCTGCAGCGCTTCAGCCTCGAGGTCGGCGTGGTCGGCGACGATGTTGACTGCGCCCATCCGATGCATGTCCTGCGCAGAGTACGTGCGTCCCAGGAAGAAGATCTCCCGGGCGAGCTTCTGTCCGACCATCTTGGCCAGGTAGGCCGAACCATAGCCCGCGTCGAACGAGCCCACGTCGGCGTCGGTCTGCTTGAACTTCGCGTGTTCGCGGCTGGCGATGGTCAGGTCACACACGACGTGCAGGGAGTGGCCGCCGCCTGCCGCCCAGCCGTTGACCACGGCGATGACCACCTTGGGCATCGTGCGGATGAGACGCTGAACCTCCAGGATGTGCAGACGCCCGCCCTGCGCCGAAACCCGTGCGGTGTCAACGGTGTCCACGGTCTCGCCGTCGGCGTACTGATAGCCGCTGCGTCCCCGGATCCGCTGGTCTCCGCCGGAGCAGAAAGCACGGCCGCCGTCTTTCGAGCTGGGGCCGTTGCCGGTCAGCAGCACGGTGCCGATGTCGGGGGACATCCGCGCGTGGTCCAGGACGCGATACAGCTCGTCTACCGTGTGCGGGCGGAAGGCGTTGCGCACCTCGGGGCGGTTGAACGCGATGCGCACCGCGCCGGTCGCTCTGGCTCGGTGGTAGGTGATGTCGGTCAGGTCGAAACCGTCTACGACGGTCCACGCGGCCGGGTCAAAGGTCTCGCTTACGCTCTGTTCGCTCACGTCAGCGAGAATATGCCGCATGACGTCCCCGCTGGTGCCCGACCTGGCAGAACTGCTCGACACGCTGTCTGTGGTACAGATCCCGATGCGGGTCAGATTCAGGGGCGTGACGATGCGAGAGTCGGTGCTGATCCGCGGTCCCAAGGGTTGGGGCGAGTTCGCGCCCTTCCCGGAGTACGACGACCTCGAGTCCTCTCGCTGGCTCGCGGCCGCCTTCGAGGCCGGCTGGGTGGGGTGGCCGGACCCCGTTCGTGGGTCGGTGCCGGTGAACGCAACGGTGCCTGCTGTCCCTGCCGATCAGGTCGCCGGCATCCTGGCGCGGTATGACGGGTGCACGACGGTCAAGGTCAAGGTCGCCGAGCTGGGCCAACAGCCGGGCGACGAGATCGACCGGGTGGCCGCGGTCAGAGACGTGATGGGCCCGGGTGCACGGATCCGGGTGGATGCCAATGGAGGCTGGAGCGTCACTGAGGCGGTCGGCGCCCTGCGCAGGCTTGCCGCATACGGGCTGGAGTATGCGGAGCAGCCGTGTGCCACGGTCGAAGAGCTGGCGTCGCTGCGAGTTGCCTTGGCACACAACGGTATTGATGTCATGGTGGCGGCTGACGAGTCGATCCGGCGAGCCTCCGACCCGATGCGGGTGGTTCGCGAGGAGGCGGCAGACATCATCGTGGTCAAGGTAGCGCCACTGGGGGGAGTGCGGTCGGCGCTCGCAATCGCGCAGGAGTGTGGGCTCCCGTCGGTCGTCTCCAGTGCACTGGAGACCAGCGTGGGCATCCGCGCAGGGCTCGCCCTGGCGGCTGCCCTGCCCGAGCTGCCGTTTGCCTGCGGACTCAGCACGGTCGAGCTGATGGCCGGTGACGTCACGCAGGACTCGCTCGTCCCGGATGCCGGATCGATCGTGTTGCGCGACCTCACGCTCGATCCGGGCCTTCTCGACCGGTGGCAGGCGCCGGCCGGCCGCCAGCAGTGGTGGCGCGAGCGGGTTGCCCGCTGCCACGGCCTGGTCAGGCGGGACGGACGACGAGACATACCTGCTGGTTCTTCACCCGAGTGAGCACCAGCGTCATCTCGACCGACCCGGACAGTCGCAGCTGGCGACGCAGCTCGTCGGCATCCAGCACCACCCCACGCTTCTTGATCGTCACGCGACCGACGCCGCGTTCACGCAGCCACGCGCGCAGCGCCTTGACGTTCAACGGCATGGACTCGTCCACGGCAAAGCGTCGGGCATAGCCGACGTCGACACATCTGTCCGAGGTCACGTAACCGACGCCGGAGTCCAGCTCGAAGCCGTCCACCACCGACGTCAGCGCCCCAGTCAGTCCGGCCCGGATCACGGCCCGGTCGGGTTCGTACAGCCAGGCGCCGATCTGACTCAGTGATGACGCCACCGGAGCAGCACCCCCGGCTCCTTCCGCATCCGACTCACGCACGGTCCAAGACCGTCCCTGCGAGCCGATCACCAAGGCCGAGCGCCCGACATGGCTGACCAGGGGGCCCCACCAGATCGCACACTCCAGCACTTCGCCGGCCAGCGATGTCCACTGGGCCTCGGTGCCGGCCGGGATCGCCCCGTGCGGGAACGACGGCGAGAGCTTGGCCCCGGTGGCCGGCAGCGACTGGGCGATGGACTGCACCATGGACCACGTGGGCGAGATGGCGTCCAGCTTGAACACCCGCCGGGTCTTGCCGCGTGCGTCGGTGACACCCGGGGTACGCCGGGCCGGGTCGAGCCAGGCGCCGGTGTGCCGTGCGCCCTCCCCGCTCGGCAGCTGGGTTCCCTCGGCGGTCCCGATGAACGCCGAGGCCCCGGGCCAGTGCCGCAGGTTGACCCCGGCCAGCGTGGCGGTCACCTCGTCGGCGTCGATGGCAGTCACCTGGAGGTCCAGCCCCGCGATGGCCATGGCATCGGCGCCGATACCACAGCCGAGGTCGAACACCTGTTCAATCCCGGCCCCGCGGAACCGTTGCGCATGGCGGGCCGCGATCTCAAGCCTCGTGGCCTGTTCCAGACCGTCGGCGGTGAACAACATCCCGTCGGCGAACTCCCCGAACTTCTCGTGGCCCTTGGCCCGCAGCCGGGACTGTGTCAGAGCCGCCGCGATCAGGTCTGCGTCGAACCCGGCCAGGCGAAGCCCTTCGCCCAGGGACAGGGAAGCGGACTCGTCATATGGGGGAAGTGACTGCAGCAGACCCCAGCCTTCGCCGGAGACCAGCTTCGTCACGGCGTCGAGGTCCATGACAGACATTCTCCACCATCGGGGGTTTTGCAGCGTCGCAGCGGCTCGTTCGTGACCCGTCGCGAGGCCATATCTGGCACTCGAGTTGACCGAGTGCTAACCGGCAACCTACATTCTGATTAGCACTCGTCATGTGCAAGTGCTAACCGCGTGCAATGAGCAGGTCGACCCCGCGACGGAGGCCGGCGCATCAATCGCCTGATAGATCGCACCACAGATCGCACTCAGCGTTCTTTCCTGTCCATCTTCGACATTCCCGAAGGGGAGGTCACACGTGTCGGTTTCCATCAAGCCCCTCGAAGACCGCATCGTCGTCAAGTCCAGCGAGGCCGAGCAGACCACTGCGTCCGGTCT
>CABDYS010000256.1_pt1 | contig 41701 bp, 40 predicted proteins | sample 3421621 | NCBI WGS metagenome assembly CABDYS01 (sample SAMEA5534338, study PRJEB31848) | metagenome | biome: tundra; feature: field; material: soil | place: USA | collected 2013-05 | depth 0.45 m | reverse complement strand
GAGCTCGCCGGCCTCAAGGTCAGGCGCTTCGACCCCGTGAGGAGGCGACTGACGGTGTCGGAGTCGGTGACCGAGGTTCGGGGGCGGCTGACATGGTCGACACCCAAGACGCACCAGACACGATCGGTGCCTGTTCCACGCACGCTAGCGACGCGGATCGAGGAGCTAGTGCAAGGTCGGAATCCGGATGAGCCGATCTTCAGGGCGCCGGGTGGGGGAGTGTTGCGGCTGCGAAATTGGCGGACTCGTGTCTTCGATCCTGCTCGAGATGCTGCGGGACTACGAGACTTGACGCCGCACGACTTGCGGCATACCGCCGCATCTTTGGCAATCGCCTCCGGGGCCAACGTCAAGGCCGTTCAGCGGATGTTGGGCCACGCCTCCGCGGCGATGACACTTGACGTGTACGCCGGACTCTTCGCGGACGATCTCGACGCGGTAGCGGAGGCACTCGACTCGCTCGTACCCGCGCCCCCACCTCCCGTCGTTGAGGAAGCGGAGCAATAGACGTTCGTTTGCGTCGACTCTGAGCTGCTTGCTACAGACGGCTCACCCCAACACCCCCAGACTGCGGTGGAGGACTACCGAGCGCCGAAGCCGGGCACGTTGCAGGCTCTTCGTTTCCCTTGGCGGTCCGTGGCAGGTCGATCGGGTCGCACTGCCAACAACGGTTATGAAGGGGACGCGCGCCTCCGCGCCGGGGCACGAGGCACCGGTATACGGCCGTTTGCTGAGCTCGGTGAACGGTGATGACTACCCGTCCATCCCCATCTGAATTGAGCCCGAGCAGCTACGACATGTCGCAGGTTCTATTCACGATGTGCCACAAATGTGCCACAAGGCCCCTGGGCAGGGATGGTTCCGGGAAACATGAGGCGGACTGCAAGCCTCTGACCTGCACAAACACTTGTGGGCCCCGTCGGGCTCGAACCGACGACCTACGGATTAAAAGTCCGCAGCTCTACCAACTGAGCTAGAGGCCCGGGGTATGGGAACAACCCTAGGAAGAATCCTAGGAACAACCCTAGGAACAACTGCGGGAGGAACCCAGCACACCGCCCGTAGCCTAGTGGACCGGTCGTGGGCTACCAACCCAGCACGGGAGTGTTCGACTGGTTTGGCTGATCCGGACGTTGCGGCCGCGGTCAGCAAGTTCTCAACTCGGCCCCTTCGCGGTGTACAAACGCAAGCGTCCGGCAACGAGTTTGTGTCAGGCTGGCTCTCAACGGCGCGACCCCCACGCACGTCCATGGCGGTGACCCGAGGCCTGTGTACGGACACGGCTACCCTCCCACTAGATGAGTCCAAGCTCATTAGCGTGGATCCCCGCCGTGGCAGGGCTGTTGGCTTGGGGACCGCGGTTCGAGTCGGCTCGTGCCTAGGTTGCACTTCCCCCTAGGTCGATGACTCCACAAGGTCCGCGACCTCATCCAGGGTGCCGAGGTCCGCCACGTACCAGAAAGTCCACCCGGAGAGGATCCGGCCCTGCGTGGCCGCGACCACCGCCTCGTCTGGCGTCATGTAGCGCACCCCGTCGACCTTCAGGCCGTACGCGTCGGTGACAACAGCAGCAGCTGGAAGCGCCGAGTCAACGGACTCCAGGACGTCACCTACCGCCAGGAGACCCGAGTCGACGATGCGAGCGAACCGTTCGTCGTGCTGGCGGCCTTCCGGGTCCAGTCACCTTGGACGGACCGTCCGCGGTGTCGGCTACCGGATGGGGTCCGGATGAGGGCCTTGACTGACCGGCCCCCCAAACCCGCGCTGGGTCTGGCCTGGCGACTCTTCACCGCGATGAGTCTGGTCGTCCTCGCCGGCGCCGGCACCCTGCTCTTCGCAGCTCTGATCGTGGCCCGGCCGGTGTTCCACTCGCACCTGGACCAGATCAGGCCGCTGGTGTCCGCCCAGGCGCAGACCCACGTCGACGAGGCCTTCTCAAACGCCCTGTTCATCGCCTTGCTGGTGGGCGTGACGTTCGCCCTGATGGCCGCCCTGGTCGTGACCTGGCTGGTGGCCAGGCGAGTCGCGGCTCCGGTGGCCGAGGCTGCCGCGGCCGCCCGCAGGATCGCCGACGGTGACTACCAGACCCGGCTTCGCCAGCCGCGCTTCGGCCCGGAGTTCGACGGGCTGACCACTTCGTTCAACCTGATGGCTCGCCGGCTGGCGACCACGGAGCAGACGCGAGGACGCATGCTCGCTGATCTCGCCCACGAGCTGCGTACGCCCCTCGCCTCGATGCAGGCCACGATCGAGGCTCTCAGCGATGGCATCCTGCCCAGTGACCAGACGACCTTTGCGACGCTGACTGAGCAGTCCCAGCGGCTGCACCGGCTGGTGGGTGACCTGTCCGCGGTGTCCCGCGCGGAGGAACGCCAGCTGAACCTGCACCCGGTCCTGGTCCCGACGCAGGACCTGGTCTCCGGGGCGGTGGCCGCGGCCAGCCCGAGGTTCGACGCCGCAGGGATCAGCCTCAGCACCGAGGGCGGCGTCAGCGGCGGCAAGGTGCTGGTCGACCCCGATCGGCTGGCCGAGGCGCTGGGCGCCTTGCTGGACAACGCCCTCAGACATACCGGGACGGGGGGCGTCGTCACGATCGCTGCCACCCGGCACGGCGACCTTTGCCGGATCGCGGTGACCGACACGGGGGAGGGTTTCGACCCCGGACTGGCCCCCCACCTGTTCGAGCGCTTCTACCGGGGCGACTCCTCCCGTACCGCGAACGGCGCGGGAAGCGGCATCGGCCTGACCATCGCAAGGGCAATCGTTCAGGCGCACCATGGACAGCTGCTCGGCCACAGCGACGGACCGGGCAAGGGGGCAACCTTCGAGATCACGCTGCCGATCCCTGTTAGCTCCCGCTAGCGATCTCACGTACCAGCGAGCGTTCACGATCCGGATATTCCACTCGTCGCGGACCGTACGCGGCCTGGCTACCGCCTCAGATGAGCCAGCTCTCCGGGTTGATCGGCGACGCTGATGTCCGCGCGGTGATGAGAGCTCTCTCATCTGGCTCTCCCGGTCAGCTCATACCGCGCTGAGAGGGTCATCAGAGCGCCCCGAAAGCGGGGCGTTCCAAAGAAGGGCACAGACATGATGAAGAAATCCAAGAAGCTGGTCGTGACCGGAGCTGCGAGTCTGCTCGGCGTCGCACTGGCTGCCAGCGGAGCCTACGCGGCCACCGGATCGCTGACCGCTGGGGATGCCCCGGGTCAGGTCCTGCACGTGAGCGGTGTCGGGCCGGCGTCAGATCATGCCAGCGCCACCGCTGTTGCACACGCCAACGCCAAGGCCAAGGGCTTGTTTGGTTCCACGTCAGCGCACGCCGCCGCCGCCACGCACGCCAGCGCCAAGGGCCAGTCCGGTGCCGTGCCTGTGCACGCGAGCGCCAGCGCCAACGGACTGTCCGGTGCCATGGCGACGCCGATGGCTGCAGGGCACAGCAGTGTCGGTCAAGTCGCCCGCCCAGCACCCCAGACTCTGCCCGCATATCACGCAGTCATGCCCCACATGCCCGCAACGGTTCAGCCAGTCGTTCCCCAGCCGATGATGAGTCGCGCCACGACCGTGCCATCCGGCCCGATGATGCACTGAGAGCGGCACCAGACAACTGCTTCACCGCGGACCGGCAGGATGGGCTGGGGCCGGCCAAGCCGTAGCTGACGGCGTGTCGCATGGCGACGCGCCGTCAGTGGTCTGCAACCTCCCCGGCCACTACACGGCCGGGATGTACACCCAGCTCACGGTCACCTGACCCTGATCGTCGCTGCGAGTCGGGATCGCCCTGACCGGTTAGGCTGTGGGATCCCAGATCAACAGCTTGGACGCAAACGGCTGCCTTCCTCGCCGTCATCGATGTGGTCAGGCGCTCCGGGCGCTGATAGACGCATGACGAGCCCGCAACAGCCGACCCTGACCCGAAAGGCTCAAACATGGACGCCCTGAGACGGCTGGATGATCAGCTGCTCCTCGCGATCAACTCGTTCGCCCGCCATACGACGTGGCTGCATTCTCCGGCCCTGGCCTACGCCAAGTACGGCGTTGCCCTGTTCGCCGTGCTCCTGCTGGCCGGAGTGCTGATCTCGCGGCGCGCAGAGTCAAGGGTGCTTGCGGCGGCGGCCTGGGCCTGCATCGCCACCTTGATCGCGCTCGCGCTCAACCAGCCGTTGGGTCACGTGTTCGCCGAGGCCCGGCCCTATGTCACCCACCCGCACATCCTGCGCCTGGCCGCCTTCACCACCGACTTCTCCTTCCCCTCCGACCACGCGGTCATGGGCGGCGCGGTCGCCGCCGGCCTGCTGCTGGTCAACCGCCGTCTCGGTCTCCTCGCCGTGTTTGCTGCCGCGCTGATGGCGCTCACACGGGTATACATCGGCGCCCACTATCCGCGGGACGTGCTGGGCGGCCTTGCTTTCGGGGTGGCTGTGGTGCTTCTCGGCTGGTTGTCGTTCCGGCGCCCGCTGACGGCTCTGACTGCCTGGCTTCGCCGCCGGCCCGGGCTCATGGCGTTCTTCGCCGAGCGCGAGACATCCCGCCAGCCTCAGCCCATCGCGGCGGCCGGCTAGATCGTGGAGATGCCGAAGCTCTTGAGCTTGCGGTACAGGGAAGAGCGCGCGATCCCCAGCGTTGCCGCGGCCTGAACCCGGTTTCCGTCTGCCTCTCGGAGGGCTTTGACGATGGCATCTCGCTCGACGGCCTCCATCCCGGAGAGCTGCCGCCGGGCCGAGTCGTGACAGTAACCCGGCAGGTCCTCGGGCTGGATGTCCCCGACGGGGCGCCGCAGAAGAGCCGCCGCCAGAGCCTCCTCGAGCTGGGTGATGTTGCGTGGCCACGAGTACCGGGAGATGACGCGCATGGCGGCTGGCCCGACACGGGTCGGTCGTCCCTGGGAGATCTGGTTGAGCACCTGGGACACAACCGTTGCCATGTCCTCGGTTCTGTGGCGAAGCGGCGGCACCGTCACAGCCTGCTGGAAGTGGACCAGGAGGTCGCGGAACGGCAGGTCCGAGTCGAGGTTGGCATCAGACAGCGTGGCCGCGAGGTAGACCGGCTTGTCGCTGTCCGCCAATGCCAGCAGGAACTTGTTGAGCTCTTCAACTCCGTCGGTGGACAGTGCGTCGATGTTCCTGAAGATGTACAGGGTTGGCTGGGCGTTCGCTTCGAGGGCGGCTTCGGCGTCGTCGTAGAAGCAGGGGGAGATGTCGACCGCGTCGATGAGCAGGCTTCGACCTCTGGGGTTGACCCGGTGATAGATCTCGGCGATGAGTGAGAACTTGCCGGTCCCGGTCTCTCCCATGACAAGGAATGCGTCGTGGCTGGCCGAGGCGGCTGCGATGTCGCTGCAGGCGCGCTTCCACAACGGCGACAGACCGCTACCGCTCAGCGTGGAGGCAGTCAGCAGCTGTGGCAGGTTGAGGTTCGCGCCGCTGCCCAGGACGAGCTTGGGGACTGGCCGCTCTGCGACAACCTGGCTGGTTGACTGGGCGGCTTCGGCGACCAGAGTGATCTCCAGGACCATTCCGGCAATGTCTGTCCCGACCACGATGCGTGTTCCCTTGATGCGGATCACCTTGCCTGTGGTCAGCTCGAGCTGATCCACCGTGCGGTCGTGCCGGCTCATCAGGTAGCGAGCGTGATCCTGGATCGTTGCGCGTTCCATCGGCGTCAGCAGTCCCTGGGCCACGGTGTTGGCCATCACGACGGTGCCGCCGACGGCCATGACGCCACCCCGGCTTCGAGCGTCAGCGCGGACAAACGTCTCGAACAGCGCCTGCTGGCACTGGCTGCGGTCTATCAGCAGGTTGCGCTCGATGTCGTGGGCTGCAGACCTGACCAGCGCGTGCATCAGAGGACTTGAGTGCTCGACCAGACAGCTGATGTCGAGGACGCCTTCGATGCGGCCGCTGAGTGGGTCACGGATGGGGGTTCCGGAACAGGCAAATGGTTGTAGAAGCTCATGAAAGTGCTCCGGTCCCACGATCTGGATCGGCTGCCCGGACTCGAAGACGGTCCCCACGCCGTTGGTTCCCATGCCCGCTTCGCCGTAGTCGAAACCGGGTGCGAACGAGACCTTGTCCAGGAGCAGACCGATCGTCCGGGAGTTGTCGACGCGGGTGAGCACCCGCGCCTTGCCATCGGTCACCGCGATGCTCAGCGGGATGTTGGCGGTCTCCTCGCTCAACCGATCAATGATCGGCCGTGAGCAGCGGACCAGCCGCGACGAGGTGTCCAGATCGGAGTGAAAAGAAGCCTCGGATGTCGATGCGTCAACGCCGGCACTGCGTGATCGCTGCCATGACGCTGCGACGACATCGGGGACCGCGCTCTCGTGTGCGGACCCCGTGGCAAGGAATCCAGCGCGGGCAGCAGTGATGCGTTGGCGTCGGGCCGCGACGTCCGCCATGTCAGTCCTTCTCTCTCCCCGGTGACTCCTCAAGGATGCCTCCTGGTTGACCGCCCGGGAACGGTTTTCGGTGCTTTGAGGCTTTCTTGGGGTGTCCGAATGTGAGACACGTCTCAAACCCGGACTGCGTGCAGTTGACATTCCCCAGGCGTGCGCAGACCGAAACGCTCTCTCCGACGGTGGCGATATCGACCCCTGCCGGCCCTTCGCGCCGTCATTTCCGGTGTCCGACCGGTGTCCAAATATGGGACAGGTCAGACCGTTGGCAGATCCAGCACTCTTGAGATTCGCAGCAGCCGCACCAAACCCCAGACCCGCAGCTCGCATCTCACCCAAACGAAAAGGGACAATCATGGAGCGTCTGATCAATATCGACAACGGTGGGACTCTCACTGACATCGTCGTCGGGAGTGGAACAGACTTCACCTTCACCAAGACGCTCACGACCCCGGTCGATCTCTCACAGTGTCTGTTCGACGGCATGACCAAGGCCTCGGCAGAGCTGTATGGGGAAGCAAACCTCTCGAAGCTGCTGCACTCGACCCGGCACATCCGCTACTCCTCCACCCAGGGCACCAACGCTCTGATCGAGCGCAACGGCCCGCTTATCGGACTCATCACCGACGATCCTGCACTGGTCGATGAGCTGCGCGCGTCCGACGAGTCCGCACTGCTCTTCGATGACCTGATCGGTGATCGCGTCGGTCTGCTGCCCCGCGAAGGCGCGGACGATGAGCTGCGAACGGCCCTGGTAGCCGAGGTCAACCGCCTGACCACGATCGGAGCCGAGCGTCTCATCGTCGCCGCTGCGACTCTTGAGCGTGAGCACCTGTACAAGCGGGCGATGCTCAAGAACTTCCCGCGCCATCTCCTGGGATCTGTTCCGATCCTCTTCTCCCGGGAGTTTGCCACCGACACTGACCGTTCCCGTCAGATCTGGTCCGGAATCCTCAACTCGTTCCTGCACCCGACCGTGGAACGGTTCCTCTACAACGCCGAGGACCGCCTGCGCGCGCACAAGATCAAGAACCCGCTCCTGATCTACCGCAACGACGGCGCGTCGTCGCGGGTGGCCAAGTCGGTGGCACTCAAGACCTACTCATCCGGGCCGCGAGGCGGCCTGGAAGGTACCCGTGCGCTGGCCGAGGCCTACGGCCTTCAGAACGTCCTGATGATCGATGTGGGTGGCACCACCACAGATGTCGGCGCAGTGAACAACTCGACGATCGCCACTGACCGGCATGGCTCGGTCAAGGGGGTGTCCATCTCCTACGAGATGAGCAACGTTCACTCGACCGGTGTGGGTGGAAGCTCCATCATTGCCGTCGAGGGCGGCACGATCACCGTCGGTCCCGAGAGTGTCGGCGCCGCCCCCGGGCCCGCGTGCTTCGGCTTCGGCGGCACGCAGGCAACCATCACGGACGTGAACCTGCTTCTCGGCGTGCTCGATCCCGAGACGTACCTCAACGGCGAGATGTTTCTCGACGCCGTGCGGTCGAAAGCCGTCATCACCAAGACCATCGCCGAACCCCTGGGAATCAGCCTGGAAGAAGCACTGGTCCGGATGGAGGACACCTACTCGGAGAAGATGGCCGGAGCATTCGCTCATTTTGTCGAGGACCCCGAGACGACCACGGTGGCTGCCTTCGGTGGTGGCGGACCGATGAGTGCCTGCAGCGCCGCACGGATCGCCGGTGTCCGTCACGTACTGGTGCCCAAGCTCGCGGCCGTGTTCTCGGCCTTCGGGATCAGCTTCTCCGACATCGCCCAGACCTACGAAACCAACATCACAGGTATGGACGCAACCGCTGTCGACGAGGCGAAGAAGGCGATGGAGTCCAAGGCCTCGCGAGACATGTTCCAGGAAGGGCACGAGCTCAGCGACTGCAGGGTCGACTGGAGGCTGGTCACCGAGAACGCGGACGGCTCGTCCCGCCCGTCGACGGTGTACTCCGATGGCCTGGTCCCTTCGCCCACCGCGGGGCAGAACGTCATCCTCTCCCTCAAGGCGACCTTCGCCCTGCCGCACCCCGTGATCGAGGGCGGGACCCCCGCGGACAAGAGCGACGCCGTCGCCTCCGGCACCCGTGCAGTCCGTTCATCAGCAACGCAGATCGACACCATCGCGGTCTACCAGCTCGAGGGCCAGCAGCCCGGTGCAACGGCATCGGGACCGGCCATCGTCGAGGGCCCGTTCTTCACGGCAAGAGTTCCGGCCGGCTGGACCCTGGATATCTCGGCGGCAGGAGACCTGCTGCTCACCGACTCAAGGTAGCGACTCCGCAATGAACGTCCCAGACCATTTCAGCGAAAGGTAGAGCACCATGCGCGTTCCCATGACGGAGTACCTGTTCATCGACCTCGACTCCGAGAGGTGGCTGTGCCGGATCTGTGGCCAGGACCTCGGCGATGCCCGCGGCAACTACAAGGAGGGAACGCTGGTCTACGACCGCGATCCCCGGGAGATCCACCCGCCGATCCTCGACCCCGAGAAGTACGAGTTCACGTTCTCCCCGGACCCTGCCTTCTGCCGGATTCTCGAGTTCTGCTGCCCGCAGTGCGGCACCCAGATCGAGGCCGAGTATCTTCCGCCCGGCCACCCCCCGACGGTGGACATGATCTGGGACATCGACTCGCTTCGCGAGAAGTGGGAAGCCAGCGGCGACAACGCCGAGGTCGTCGTCAACTACGGGCCGGGCGAGAACGCGGTCACCGACTTCACCGCAAGGTTCGAGTCGACCGGCAGCCACTCTCATTCTCCGTCCAGCAACTAACCGCCGTATCTACCAGAGAGGCATGTGACCATGAAACGCATCTCCGTTGACATCGGCGGCACCTTCAGCGACTGTTTCTTCGTTTGGGACGATCTGTATATCGAGTCCAAGGCGCTCACGACCCACCACAACCTGGCGCTCGGATTCAACGAGGCACTCGACCGGGCCTGCGAACGGGCCGGAGTGGACCGCGATACGGCCCTGGCCCAGGTCGACTCGGTCCGGTACGCCACCACCCTGGGGACCAACGCGCTGATCGAGGGCAAGGGCCCCCGCATCGCGGCCCTGGTCACCCACGGCTTCGAGGACACGATCCCGCTGTCCCGAGGACGTGGGTATGGCGAAGGCCTCGACGGCATCAGGCAGGGTGACATGCCGAACGCCCAGCGTCCGGAGCCGCTCGTCCCGCGCAAGCTGATCCGCTCGATCAAGGAACGGATCGACTCGGTGGGCGAGGTGCTGGTCCCCGTCATGTACGACGACGTGCGCCAACAGGTTCGTGAGCTTGTCGACGAGGGCGCCGAGGCGATCGTCGTGGCGCTGACCAACGCCACGGAGAACTCGGCCCATGAGGAACGAGTCCTGGAGATCATCCTGGACGAGTACCCCACTCACGAGCTGGGCTCCATCCCGGTCCTGCTGAGCAGTCAGGTGTCCGGTCGCAAGGGCGAGTATGTGCGCGCCACGGCCACCATCGTGGATGCCTTCCTGCACTCGACGATGTTCCACGCGCTGAACCAGCTGTCCAGCAACCTGCGGGACTCGGGCTACAAGAAGCCGATGCTGGTCATCCACAACTCCGGCGGGATGGCCCAGCCGAACTCCACCGACGCCCTGCAGACCATTCACTCCGGGCCGATCGCGGGCGTTGGGGCGGCACAGCACCTCTCCGAGTCCACCGGCCTCGGTGATGTCGTCTCGATGGACATGGGCGGCACGTCGTTCGACATCGGGCTGGTGCCCGAGGGTGGGGTCAGGCACTACGACTTCCAGCCGACGATCGGGCGCTGGATGGTGTCGGCGCCGATGATCCACCTGAACACCCTCGGAGCCGGCGGCGGTTCCATCGCCGGCTTCAACCGCATTCACCACTCCATCCAGATCGGACCGGAGTCCGCAGGATCCGATCCGGGCCCTGCCTGTTACGACCGCGGCGGCGTTCAGCCGACTGTCACCGACGCAGACCTGCTGCTTGGCTACCTCGACCCGGACAACTACGCCAACGGGCACATCCAGCTCAACAAGAAGCGGTCGGTCTATGCGATCGAGGAGACGCTGTGCGATGAGCTTGACCTGGAGGCCATCGAGGTCGCCAAGGTCATCAAGAGCACGGTGGACGAGCAGATGGCCATCGGCATCGAGAAGGAGCTGCGTTCTCGCGGCGGCCTGATCGAGGACTACACGATGCTCGCCTACGGAGGCAACGGCCCGCTGCACGCCTGCGGGATCGCCGCCAGCGCCGGGATCAAGAAGATCCTGTTCCCGCCCTTCGCCTCGGTGTTCTCGGCGCTGGGAGCCGGCAACATGCAGCCTCTTCATATCCATGAGCGCAGCGCCCGTGTCGTCCTGTACGACCCGCTGAACCGCAGCCTGTACAACCAGTACGCGGCCATGAACTCCTACATCAAGGAGCTCGAGGTCAAGGGCGCCGAGGACCTGGTACGTCAGGGTTATGACCGGGCCGACGTCAGGTACCGGCTCGAGATGGACATGCGCTACGGCAACCAGCTTGTCACGACCGCAGTTTCCTTCGACATCAACCGGGTCGACGGCGTCGCCGACGTCCTGCACCTGATCAAGACCTTCTCCGAGATCTTCGGCGGGCGTTACGGCGAGGGCACGCAGGCACCTGAGGCCGGAATCCGGGTCCAGACCGTGCGCGTGGCGTCCTTCATCGAGGGCGAGGTCATCAAGTTCGACTCCGTTGTTGCCGGCGGAGAGAAGACAGCCCCCGAGCCGGTCTCCCACCGCAAGGTTCACTTCACCAGTGCTGACGAGCCGATCGACACGCCCGTCTACGACGCGGAGGCATTGAGGCACACGCACGTCATAGCGGGCCCGGCCATCGTCACGACCGAGAACACCACCTACCTGGTCGAACCAGGCTGGCGGCTCGAACCAACCGTCCAAGGTGCCGTCTGGCTACTCAGCGACTGAGTTCACGACAACCACTTTCTAGCTGAGACAAAAGGAGATTGAGAGAGATGACGGTTACCCAAGACACAGACGTCCGTGACGGAAACGACGAGACTTCACAGCTTCTGTCCGAGCAGGAACAGCAGTGGGTCGACAAGTTCATGGACGAGACCACGTTGTTCCTCGGACCGGATCCGGCGATCATGCGCCATCACGAGATCATGCCGCGAACCGAGTACGAGCAGGAGTGCATCACCAACGGCATCAACCCCCTGGAGATCGACCGCATCCGCAAGCGTCTTGCCGGTTCCCTGGACGAGGCGTTCGAGATGTGCGAGAGCATGGGCGCGGCCCCCGGTGCCAAGTGGGCTGACCTGTCCGTCGCGGTCTACACGGCAGAGGGTGATGTCTGCTACCTGTCCAACCGTGGCGTGATCGCCTTCTCGGCGGTCCTGCACCACCCGATCCGATACATCATGAAGAACTGGAAGAACGAGCCGACCGTCGGTATCAACCCCGGCGATGGCTTCTTCCACAACGACTCCCGCTTCGGCATGGTCCACAACACCGACCAGTCCATGCTGGTGCCGGTCATCCGTGAAGGCGAGATCATCGCCTGGGTCGGTGCGACCATCCACGAAGGTGAGAACGGGGCCTGCGAGCCAGGCGGTATGCCGTCCGGCTCGGAGACCCCCTTCGACGACGGGCTGCGCGCCTCGCCGATCAAGATCGTGGAGGGCGGGCACCTGCGCCGCGACCTGCTGACCTTCCTGCAGCACTCGACGCGCGACCCGAAGCTCATGCTGGCCGACATCAAGGTCAAGATGGGCGCGGTTCGCCGGGTGATGGAGACGGTCGACCGCCTCATCGACGAGGTCGGCCAGGAGACGTTCGTCGCCTCCCTGCGGGTCACCGTCGAAGATGTCGAGACCGAGGTGCGCCGGCGGATCAAGGAGATGCCGGACGGCACGGTGACGTTCAACCAGTTCGTCGACTCGACGCTGAAAGAGAACATCCTCATCAAGTTCGCCTGCAAGATCACCATCAAGGGCGACAGGGTGATCGTCGACCTGACCGGCACCGGTCCGGAGATCCTCAACCGGGCCATCAACTCGCCGCTGGCGTCCACCAAGTCCTTCATGGCGCAGGCGATCCTGTCCTACTGGTGGCCGGATCTTCCGCGAAGCACGGGCGCCCTCTCACCCTTCGAGGTCATCACCGAGGAGCACAGCTGGGCGGACGCCGGGTATGACGCCCCGGTCGGTCAGTCACTGCAGGCATCGTTCCGTGCCTTCACCGCCCTGCAGACGGCTTTCGCCAAGATGCAGTTCTCCAGCTCGCACAAGTACTCCAACGTGGTGGCGCCCTGGTTCAACCAGATCAACGACTTCCTCTGGGGCGGCACGACGCAGAACGGCGAGCAGGTGGGCAACCTCTGTGCCGACCTGAACGGCATGGGCGGTGGCGCAAAAGCGTTCCGGGACGGCGAGGACGCCGTGGCCCCGCTGTTCTGCGCCATGGCCGACATAGGTGAGCAGGAGGTCATGGAGGAGGAGGTGCCGTTCCTTCAGCTGGTGAGCAAGCGGCTCGTGCGTGACAACCAGGGCTTCGGCAAGTTCCGCGGCGGCATGGGCTACGAGATGATCGTGGCCTCCCGCGGCACCCCGAGCTGGGGCTTCATGACCGTGACGTCCGGGTCGAAGTTCTCTCCGGTCGCCGGACTGTTCGGCGGCTACGGCTGCCCGGTCTATCCGCTGGCCACGGTCAAGGGCATCAACATCTACGACATCATCCGGGAAGACCCCACCAAGTTCGACCTCTCGATGGAACGCGTGATGAACGAGCAGCCCTACGAGGACGGTGTCTACCAGACCGCTCACATGGGCCTCCAGTTTGACGTCGCCAAACAGGGTGAGCTGTACATGATCGCCCAGGGCGCGGGCGGCGGCTACGGAGATGTCCTGGAACGCGACCCCGAGATGGTGGTCGACGATCTGCAGCTGAACCGCATCTCTGCCCAGGTGGCCACCGACATCTACGGGGTCGTCTGGACTCCGGAGACCTTTGTGGTCGACGAAGAAGCGACGAAGGCGCTGAGGGCTCAGGCCCGCCGGGATCGCATTGCCCGCGGCAAGCCCTATCACGAGTTCGTCAAGGAGTTCGTCAAGACCGAGCCGCCGAAGGAGCTTCTCTACTACGGCTCCTGGGGCCAGGACAACGACGAAGAGCTGATCGCGACCCACTGGGGCGGGATGGAGCCCGAGCGGGTGAAGGGAAAGCTCAGCGAGCTGCCACTCATCATGGTGCCGGATCGCCGGGTGCTGAAGATCGCCAAGCTCGAGCAGCGGGTACTCGAGCTCGAGAGGAAATACGGCGAGGAAGTGACTCACAAGTCCTGACGTGCCCGGCCGTTCTACCCCTTTCGGCCGACCTACCCCATAGCGGTGTTCCCCGTCCGACAGCAGCCGGTACGGACGGGGAGCACCATCCCTGATCGTCCCCTCCGACTCTGACATCCCTTGATCGCCCCCTCCACACTCTGAAAGGCCTCTCATGACAATCACGCTCGCAGAAGTGATCACCCAGCCCCAGTCGGGCCGGACCCGGGCCGTGGTGCTCGATTTCCATGAGTACGCGCAGTCGGTCATTCTCCAAGGTCGCGACGTCCCCTGGCAGCAGCCGACGGCATACTCGAACTTCTTCGGACAGGCTCAGGGACTGCTCAAGCCGGACGTGGCGCTTCTTGACCTGGGCACGCTGTACGCCAACGCGGTAGCCACGAACGACGGCCTTCGGGCATCTCTGTCCACGAGGTCGCGTACCGGGTATGCCCTCAAGACCCTCCTGGCGAACGAGACCACTGCCTCCATGGCCCTGGAGCTGGCCACCGTGGTGTCCCAGACCTCATCGGCCCCCCTGGTGTTGCAGATCCCCTCGCCGATGCTCTGGCTGGCACTCACCCATGAGCTCAGCGGCGCCGGCACCGTGTCCGATCTGACCATCGACGATGCCGAGAATGCGGCGATGCACGTCGCCGGCTGGCTGCGGCGGATGTCGATGCTGCCAGTGTCGATGCTCCTGCTCGACGAACGGTGGACCGGGACCGACTTCATGCCGCTGGTGGACAGCTCGGCCTACACACCGGTCTCCAACGTGACCCTCAACTATCGGTGGGAGCTCGCGCGGCGCACGTGCGATGGGGTGAACATCCTCGGATCTTCGGTGACCGGGGCACTGGTGCCCCCGGAGTACTGGCTTTCCGATGCCGCGAGCGCGTCCGCGGGCGACTTCCTGTTTGCGGAGATCCCTGCTCACGCGGTGCCGGAGACGGTGCTGTCACAGCTGGCGAAACTGATCTGAGAAGCAGAAGGAACATGGACGCGTCATCACGTCCATGAGAGCCATCGGGTGCCAAATATAAGGACGAGCCATGAAACTCAGTAATGCATCCCGGAACCATCGATCACGTATCCGTGGCGATCACACCTCCGACTATGAAGCGACCCGTCCAGGCGCCCTGAATATCCTTGCGAAGAGTCGGCCCACTGCTACCTGGTCACGGGTGAGTCCAGCGATCCTTGGCGACATCGACCACTACGTCTATGCTCTGGCACGGCGCCAGGCATGAGCAGCCGCAAGAGCCTGGACAAGGTGATGGACACGGCGGCCGAAGCCGTTGCCGACATCCCCTCGGGTGCAGTGATCGCTGCCGGTGGTTTCGGGATCTGCGGCATACCCACGATCCTCATCGACGCCTTGGTCGAACGCGGGACCAGCGACCTGGAGATCGTCTCCAACAACTGCGGAATCGATGGGGTGGGGCTCGGAAAGCTGCTGGAGAACAAGCAGGTTCGTCGGGTCGTCGCCTCCTACGTGGGCGAGAACAAGGAGTTCGCGCATCAGTTCCTCAGCGGTGAGCTCGAAGTGGAGCTGACCCCGCAAGGCACCCTTGCCGAACGTCTGCGGGCCGCCGGCGTCGGCATGCCGGCGTTCTACACGGTGACCGGGATGGGTACCCAGGTCGCTGCGGGAGGGCTGCCCTGGCGTTACGCCGAGGACGGCTCGGTCGCCGTCGCGTCCCCGCCGAAACAGACTACGGAGTTCGATGGCAGGACCTACCTGCTCGAGCGATCGTTGCCTGTGGACTTCGCCCTCGTGCGTGCGTGGAAGGGCGACCGACACGGCAACCTCGTCTTCCGTAAGGCGGCCCGCAACTTCAACCCTGTCTGCGCGATGGCCGCCAGGATCGCCATCGCGGAGGTGGAACAGCTGGTCGAGCCCGGAGAGCTCGACCCGGATGCGATTCACCTGCCAGGGGTCTACCTCGACCGCGTCGTGGCGCTGACCTCAGCGCAGGCCGTTGACAAGGGGATCGAGCGGCTGACAACACGACCGCTTCAGCTCACGAACGCAGGGGAGTGACGATGGCGCTGAACAGGGAGCAGATGGCAGCCCGAGCCGCCCGCGAGCTGAGTGACGGGGACTACGTCAACCTCGGCATAGGGCTGCCGACGCTCGTGCCCGGTTTCCTCGATGCTGACGTCGAGCTTGTCCTGCAGTCCGAGAACGGCATCCTCGGCACAGGTCCGTACCCCTTCGAGGGGGACCAGGACCCGGACCTGATCAACGCCGGCAAGGAGACCGTCACGGTACTGGCAGGTGCGAGCTACTTTGACTCGGCTGCCAGCTTCGGGATGATCCGTTCCGGCAAGATCGACGCCGCGATTCTTGGCGCGATGCAGGTCTCTGCTACCGGCGACCTCGCCAACTGGATGATCCCGGGCAAGATGATCAAGGGGATGGGCGGGGCCATGGACCTCGTGCATGGTGCGCGAAGGGTCATCATCCTGATGGAGCACGTCGCCAAGAACGGTGACTTCAAGATCGTCAAGGAATGCTCCTTGCCGCTCACGGGGGAGCGTGTCGTCCACCGCATCATCACCGACCTGGCCGTCCTCGATGTCACAGACGAAGGCCTCGTGCTGGTGGAGTGTGCGCCAGGTGTCACCGAGACCGAGGTTCGCGCGGCGACCGAGCCGGACCTCATCTCCGCCCGGGCATGAAGACCGCCCTTCCTCCCGATCGCGTCGCCATCGGGCGACCAAGCTACCGAGACTTCTAGAGGACCGAACATGGCCACACAGCAACCTATTTGGGTCATCGGCGGCTACCAGAGTGACTTTGCGCGTAACTTCACCAAGGAGTCGCTGGAGATCAGCGACCTCGTCCGGGAGACCACCGACGGCACCCTGGCACACGCCGGCATCCCCACCGCCCAGGTTGAGGTCATCCACGTCGGCAACGCGATGGGGGAGTTCTACGTCAAGCAGGGTCACCTCGGTTCCATGGTCGCCAGCGTCATCCCGGGGCTCTCCGGCATACCTGCAACCCGACACGAGGCGGCCTGCGCATCGGGAGGCGTCGCGGTCATGGCAGCCATGGCCGACCTTGAGTCCGGCCGATACGACGTCGCCCTGGTGCTCGGTGTCGAGATCGAGCGAAACGTGCCGGGAACGGTCGGAGCCGGCTACCTGGCCTCCGCTGCCTGGGTCGGGCACGAGGGTGAAGGTCAGGATTTCGTCTGGCCGTTCACGTTCTCCCAGATCGCCGAGGAGTACGACGGACGCTATGGGCTCAGGGATGAGCACCTGCGAAGCATCGCCGCTCAGAACATTGCCAACGCCAAGACCAACCCCCGCGCGCAGACCCGCGCCTGGGCGACGTCGCCGGAATGCTTCACCGACGACGACGCAGCCAACCCGACGGTGGTCGGGCGGATGCGGCGGTATGACTGCAGCCAGGTCACCGATGGCGGGGCCGGCATCGTCCTGGTCTCCGACCGATGGCTGGACGAGAACCGGGACTCGGTGCGCGGACCTGTTGCCCGGATCGCGGGCTGGGGCCACCGCAACGCCTCAAGGAAAGCGGATCGATTCGAGGTTCTCGGGGGCGGTGATGGCACGTAGTTCGGTGCAGCCCTGGCTGCGGGCGAGGTTCGCGAACTCCTCGTAGAGCTGGCGGCCCAGGCCGCTCTTGCGGTGGTCCGGCCGGATACCCGCGAAGTGCACGTACCCAACCTGCGGTTGAGCCGGCGAGACGAAGGCCACCAAGAAGCCGGCCAACCCCTGGTCGTCTTCAGCTACGCGGCTCGTGGACCAGAAGTGGTCGAGGAAGAGCCGAGGCAGTGAGGGCCTGACTGGCCGCCCCCACCAGTCGTCGACGACAGCCACGATGCGGTCGTAGTCCTCGGGGCGAGCCACCCGAACACCTTCAACTTCGAGCACCAGGACCTACCTCCTTGTCTTGGTAACAGGTCGTTTCGGGTCACCTGGACGTTGGTCATCACGGGTTGTTGCTTCGTCAACGGCGCCCGAGCGCGCGATAGGTCCAACCGGCGGCGCGCCACGCCCCCGGATCGAGCACGTTGCGCCCGTCGAGGATCCGCTTTTCGCGCACCACCTTGGCGAGCTGCAGGGGGTCGAGCTCGCAGTACTCTGCCCACTCGGTGGCGAGCAAGACGACGTCCACCCCGGTGGCGGCCTCCTCGGCGGTGGCCGCGAAGGTGAGGTCCGGCCACTTGAGGCGCGCGTTGTCGATCGCCTGCGGGTCGGTGACCACCACGTGTGCGCCCTGCAGCTGCATCTGGGCGGCGACGGACAGCGCCGGGGAGTCTCGCACGTCGTCGCTGTTCGGTTTGAACGCGGCACCCAGCACCGCGATGCGGCGCCCGACGATCGAGCCATTGCAGACCTCACGCGCGAGGTCGACCATCCGCACCCGCCGGCGCATGTTGATCGAGTCCACCTCGCGCAGAAACGACAGCGCTTGGTCGACGCCCAGCTCGCCCGCACGCGCCATGAACGCACGGATGTCCTTGGGCAGGCAACCGCCACCGAAGCCGAGGCCGGCGTTCAGGAACTTGCGTCCGATGCGTTCGTCGTACCCGATGGCTTCCGCGAGTCCCGTGACGTCCGCGCCGGTCGCCTCGCACAGCTCGGCCATCGCATTGATGAAGGAGATCTTGGTGGCCAGGAACGAGTTAGCCGCGACCTTGACAAGCTCAGCGGTCGCGTAGTCGGTGACGACCAGCGGCACGCCCTCGGACAAAGGCGCCGCGTACACCTCGTCGAGCACCAGCTGTGCGTTCTCGCCGGGCATTCCCGTGGGAACTCCGTAGACCAGGCGGTTGGGGTGCAGCGTGTCTTGGACCGCGAGACCCTCGCGCAGAAACTCCGGGTTCCACACCAGCGTCGCGCCCGAGTCCTCGAAGTCGATCGCGAGGCGCTCGGCGGTGCCGACCGGGACCGTCGACTTGCCGACCACGAGGTCGCCATCGGACATGTGCGGCAGCACCGCGGTGAAGGCAGCGTCCACGTAGACAAGGTCGGCGGCAAACTCCCCGCGCTTCTGCGGCGTGCCCACGCACACGAAGTGCACCCGGGCGCCCGCGATCTCGGCCAGGTCGGTTGTGAAGCGCAGCCGCCCCGTCGCGAGGGTCTCGGTGAGCAGCTCGGTGAGTCCGGGCTCGTAGAAAGGCGCGCGACCAGCGGTCAGCGCGTTGACCTTGGCGACGTCGAGGTCAACGCCCACGACCTCGTGCCCCAGTTTGGCCATAGCGGCGGCGTGCACCGCGCCAAGGTAGCCGCAACCGATAACGGAAACACGCATTGATCCCCCTGCCGAGATGGACTCATGGTTCGCCCAGCGTACGGGCGGGGTGGAGGGTGTCGGCCAATGGGCCGGCAGTTGGGCGAGGAGCTCGACGTCGTGCCCCGACCTGTCGTGGAGCTGGCCGGCAAGCCATGTGGGCACGCCTTGAAAGAGCTCCCTGGACACGTCCCCATCCAAAGCGGTGAACGCGGCTGGTCAGCGTTGGGCCGGCGCCTGTCAGGGTTGCAGCGCTGCGCGCTCGATCACTGGAGGTGGCGCGCGGGTCGCTGACCTGGATGACCAACCTCCGGTAGGTGTCGTCTTCCAGCTCGACTACGAACGTCTTCCTCGCATCTTGGACATCCCAGAAGACCCGCTCAGGTCCCCGTGGAAGGTCCCTGGCGATGATGACGCCGGGGATGTGTGCAACCCGGTCCTGGCCAGCCCTTGTGCTCGCTTGCGACGTCCGGGTCCACCGTGGCGCCGCGGGCGTGGGTCTCTGTGATGCGTCGGGTGCCTTGCGTACCGTGACTGCACATCAAATTACGTAAAGTAACAATTCTGACAAATTGCTACGAGAAGACGTCGCGAAGTCCCGGTATGACGTCTTCTCCGGTTCAAGCGGATCGACCCACACGAAGACAGGACGTTCGGCCCTGACCCGGTGGCCCGGTGTGGTGCTCTGCTGAACACGATCGGGATTTCCGCCGGGCACTTGCCCACGACCCAGACTCTGAAGTCAAGTTACCCAGGAAGCTACCCAGACAAGAACACGGAGACGGGCGATGAAGGCACACCAGGGAGATCGCATTATCCTCGCGGCCAGTCACACGGACGAGCCCACGAGGGACGGAGAGGTCCTCGAGGTCAGGGGCGCGGACGGCGAACCGCCGTACCTCGTCCGGTGGGCCGACGGGCACACCGGGCTCATGTACCCCGGACCAGGATCGGTCCTGCGGGTCGAGGGCCAGCACGACGTAGGCGCGCCAGCGGAAACACCCCTGGCCACCGACGTCGGAGCGGGCGGAGGAGCAGGCGGGCCCACGATCCCTCATGTCCGCGAATGGCAGGTGCGGGTGTCGATCTTCGAATCCGGCGACGATACAAGCGCCAATGTTGTCCTGCTGACTGAGGCGCCGACCCACCTGACCGCCCGCGGCCAGAGTCATCGCAGTACCCGGGACACTTCTGTGCCCGAGATCGGGGACGAGGTCGCGGTCGCTCGGGCCCTGCGACACCTGGCCGACCAGCTGCTCGAGACCGCGGCCCAGGACGTTGCGGCCGTGACTGGAGAGAAGACCCACCTGCGGCCCAGTTGAAAGGACCGACCCCAGACCGGATTACGCTTGTGCTCGGTGTGAGAAGCAGAGCCGGGGCGTGACAAGGAGAGGCCTGATCGTGCGCAAGGCATTTGCTCGGTTGATATTGCGAGTGACCCGTTGGCGCACGGTTGGCGAGGTCCCCAGATCGGGTATCCTGCTCGGCGCACCGCACACGTCCAACTGGGACTGGGTCGCCATGCTGCTGTTGATGTGGAGCGGCGGGGTCCCTCCTCGCGTGTTGATCAAGGCGGAGATCATGCGTACGCCGCTTGGCCCTTTGTTGCGCGCCAACGGTGGCATCGCTCTGGATCGCCAGAATCCCGGCACCGTCGTGCGGGATCTGCTTGCCGAAGCCAAGACGGGTGAGCCGTTCCTTTTGATCATCGCCGCCGAGGGCACCCGCAAGAAGTGCGAATACTGGAAGTCCGGTTTCTATCGGATCGCCCAACAGACCGGCCTGCCGATAAGCATGGGGTTCGTCGACGGTCCCAGTCGCACCCTGGGGTTCGGTCCTTCGTTCAGGCCGAGCGGCGATGTCGTGGCTGACATGGACCTGGTCCGTGCCTTCTACTCGGACAAGCACGGTATACATTCGGAGCTGCGGACCGAGCCCCGGCTTCGCGAGGAGCACGCTGGCACGGAGCGACCAGCCTGACAACGACAGGTCGCACACGGCATACCGTGGGATCCCTGATGACACTTACCGAGCTGCTGCCGCCCAGCCCGCAAGCCCGCGATGCGGACACCCTGTATGACGCTTTCGCGACCTGGGTGAGCCAACAGGGGATCACGCTCTATCCGGCCCAGGAGGAAGCCGTCATCGAGATCATGACGGGCTCGAACGTGATCCTGTCGACGCCTACCGGATCGGGCAAGACTCTGGTGGCCACCGGGGCCCACTTCGCTGCCCTGGCCCAGGGGAAGCGAACGTACTACACGGCGCCGATCAAAGCCCTGGTGTCCGAGAAGTTCTTTGCGTTGTGCGACATCTTCGGTGCCGCCAACGTCGGGATGTTGACCGGCGACGCCTCGGTCAACGGCAGTGCGCCGATCATCTGCTGCACCGCCGAGGTGCTGGCCAACATCGCACTGCGCCAAGGTGCCGGCGCAGACATCGGCCAGGTCGTCATGGACGAGTTCCACTTCTACGCCGAGCCCGATCGGGGCTGGGCGTGGCAGGTGCCGATCCTGGAGCTGCCGCAGGCCCAGTTCATCCTGATGTCGGCGACCTTGGGCGACGTCGAGCGTTTCCAGTCCGACCTTACTCGCCGGACCGGGCGCACCACAGCCGTGGTGACCTCGGTGGATCGGCCGGTGCCGTTGAGCTACTCCTACGCCATGACGCCCCTGCATGAGACTCTGGAGGAGCTGCTGGCCACCCACCAGGCCCCGATCTACGTCGTGCACTTCACCCAGGCGTCCGCCCTCGAGCGCGCTCAGGCGCTCATGTCGATCAACGTCTGCACGCGGCAGGAGAAGGACGCGATTGCCGCCCTGATCGGCGGGTTTAGGTTCTCTTCCGGCTTCGGCCGGACGCTGTCGCGGCTCGTGCGCCACGGAATTGGCGTTCACCACGCCGGGATGCTGCCGAAGTACCGTCGCCTCGTCGAGCAGCTCGCCCAGGCCGGGCTACTGAAGGTCATCGCCGGCACAGACACGCTCGGCGTTGGTATCAACGTGCCAATCCGCACTGTGGTCCTGACCGGGTTGTCCAAGTACGACGGCTCGCGCCAACGGGTGTTGAAGGCCAGGGAGTTCCACCAGATTGCTGGACGCGCGGGCCGGGCCGGGTATGACACGTCAGGGTCGGTGGTTGTCCAGGCCCCGGACCACGACGTCGAGAACGCCAAGGCCCTAGCCAAGGCGGGCGACGATCCCAAGAAGCTGCGCAAGATCCAGCGCAAGAAGGCTCCCGAGGGTTTCGTCACCTGGAACAAGGCCACCTTCGAGAGGTTGGTGCAGGCCGATCCCGAGCCATTGGTCTCGCGGATGCGGGTCAGCCATTCCATGCTGCTCAACGTCATCGAGCGAGAGGGCGATCCGTTCGAGTCGATGCGTCAGCTCTTGCGTGACAACCACGAGGAGCCGCGCAACCAGGCCCGGCTGTCTCGCCGGGCCATCCAGATCTACCGGACCCTGCTGAGCGCCGGCGTCGTGGAGCGTCTCGAGCCGCCGGACGAGACCGGCCGGACCATGCGGGTGACGGCGGACCTGCAGTCCAGCTTCGCTCTCAACCAGCCACTCTCGACCTTCGCCCTCGCGACGCTCGACGTCCTGGATCGCGAGTCGCCGACATACGCCCTTGATGTGGTCTCCATCCTGGAAGCCACCCTCGAAGATCCGCGCCCCGTTCTGTCCGCACAGCGGTACAAGGCCCGTGGCGAGGCCGTCGCCCAGATGAAAGCCGAGGGGATCGAGTACGACGAGCGCCTCGAGCTGCTTGAGGACGTCACGTGGCCCAAGCCCCTTCTCGAGCTGCTCGAGGCGACCTATGAGCTGTATCGCCAGGGGCATCCATGGATCGCCGAGACTGAGCTGTCCCCCAAGTCCGTGCTTCGGGACATGTTTGAGCGCGCGATGACCTTCGGCGAGTTCGTCGCTTTCTACGGACTGACGCGTTCGGAGGGGATGGTGCTGCGCTACCTGTCCGACGCCTACAAGGCACTGCGACAGACCGTCCCCGACAACGCCAAGACCGAGGAGCTCATCGACTTGATCGAGTGGATAGGCGAGGTCGTCCGCCAGACCGACTCCAGCCTGCTCGACGAGTGGGAGCAGCTGAGCGATCCCCAGAATCCCGAGGCGTCGCTCACGCCCAGCTCACTCGCGGTACAACCCAAGCCGATCACAGCCAACGAGCGCGCCTTCCGGGTGCTGGTCCGAAACGCCATGTTCCGGCGGGTGGAGCTGGCTGCCCTGCGCCGGTGGATCGACCTCGGCGAGCTCGACCCCGGCTTCGGTGAGGATGCCTGGGAGGACGGTATCCACGCCTACTTCGCCGATCACGATTGGATCGGCACCGGCCCGGACGCACGCGGCCCGCAGATGCTGCAGATCACCAAGGAGCCGGGGCGCTGGGTTGTCCGCCAGGTCATCGACGACCCACAGGGCGACCACGACTGGGCCATCACCGCAGCCGTCGATCTGGAGGCCTCCGACGAAGCGGGCGAGGCCGTCCTTGCGGTCACTGGTTTCGAACCTTTGTCTGGGTAGTTGTCTGGGCGATGGTGACGACCCTCGACGTGGAAGATCGTGCGAAAATTGTCAGATGGCGGCGAACAACCAGGACCGTGCGAATCCCCGGCGGCCAGCGTTTTTCACCCCGGTGTCGATGGACTCCCGGGGTGGACTGGAATCCCTTGACCCCGCGCGGGTCACTGAGGTGGCCCACGAGACCGCCGCCGTCATCGTCAGGACGGGCAGGGCCGCCCACGATCCCGAGCTCACCGCCAAGCTTGTGGCACTCGTGGACGACCTCGGGTTGTCCACCATCGCCGAGCTGTGGTCGGACCTTCCCGCGCGCACCCTTCCAGGAGCCTTGTGGAGGCTCTACGCATTGCGGGAGTGGGTGTGCTGCGACGCCATGGGTGCGAGCGCGGACTACGCAGCCGGCATACGATTCGCAGACGTCCCCCATGTGGTGGCGGGGGTCGCTGAGCCTCCAGGGCCTGCTGAGCTGCACGAGCTCGCCGACGCCATCCTGACAGGCGTATTCGAGGCAGACCTGGCGATCGCGCTGGAGCGGGCTTCGGGGTTCTGTCGGGTGGTCGCGGCCGGGCGTGCCCAGCGTGCCAACGACTTTGATGCCAACTTCTCAGATGTTCATGACCCGCTGTGGGGCTCGGCCCAGACCCGGCGGGCAGCCTCAATGCTGACCACGGCGGATGACCTCGAGGCCTGCGCTCGGCTTTGGCGCAAGGGCGAACTTCTCTGACCTGCCGATCTTCGCTGAACGATGTTCACGCACTCTCTGACCCAAGTTCACTGTCCGGTCTCGCACCTCAAGGCCGCGGCGGGTTACAGTTTTCCTACGTCGGGCCGCGGTAGCCCCGGGTCCCAAATCAAGCCGCTACGAGCGGCCACGTGCCGTGAGGCGCTCCCGGCCCGACGTCAAAAGAACTCAGGTAAGCATCGCCGCCGAGCGTAGATTGGAAGCATGGCCGCCAGCGAAACTCAGGATGACAACCTCGACGAGGATCTCGGGGACAACCTCACCGATGATGCTCTCGAGTCTGAGATCGAGCTAGTCAGTGAGCTCGTGGTGGCGGCGACAGCCAGCGACCGCCCGCTGCACCAGGACGAGGTGGACCAGCTTCTCGGCGTCGATCAGCCGAAGCGACCAGAGATGTAGTCCTCGGTGGTGCGCTCGGTCGGGTTGCTGAACATCTTGTGAGTGTCGTCCATCTCGATCAACCGCCCGGGCTTGCCCGTAGCCGCCAAGGTGAAGAACGCGGTCCGGTCTGAGACCCGGGCCGCCTGCTGCATGTTGTGCGTGACGATGACGATCGTGTAGGTGCTCTTGAGCTCGCTGATGAGGTCCTCAATGGCCAGCGTCGAGATCGGGTCTAGCGCCGAGCAGGGCTCGTCCATCAGCAGAACCTGAGGCTCCACGGCGATGGCCCGGGCGATGCAGAGCCGCTGCTGCTGCCCCCCAGAGAGGCCGGCGCCGGGCTTGTTGAGCCGGTCCTTGACCTCGTTCCACAAGTTCGCCTTGCGCAGCGAAGACTCGATCTTCTCCGCGAGCATCTTCTTGTCTCTCACGCCGTTGAGCCGCAAGCCCGCCGCCACGTTGTTCCCGATGGTCATCGTCGGGAACGGGTTGGGTCGCTGGAAGACCATGCCGACGGTGCGCCGAACGGCCACGGGGTCCACGTTCGCGCCGTAGATGTCGGCGTCATCGAGGTGAACCGACCCTTCGACCCGACCGCCGGGAATGACCTCGTGCATACGGTTGAGCGTCCGCAGGAGCGACGACTTGCCACAACCGGAGGGGCCGATGAATGCGGTCACCGACCGTGGCTCGACCGTCATCGTGACATCTTCGACGGCCTTGAAGGTGCCGTAGAAGATGCTGAGGTCCTTCACGTCGATTCGCTTGGCCATGTGGTCTAGTCGTCCTTCGTGTCTGGGGCAGAAAACGTGTATGCCGGTGGCCGGTCAGGTCTTGGGTGCGCCGAGGCGTGAGACGAGGCGCCCTGCGATGTTCAGCAGCAGGATCAGCAGGATCAGTGTCAAGGCCGCCCCCCACACGCGGTCAACTGCAGGTTGCAGCACTTCCGTGCGGTCCTGGTTGATCATCGTCGGCAGGGTGGGCATCAGCCCGCCGAAGAGGTCGGTGGCGATGCTCTTGGTGTACGGCCCCAGGATCAGCAGGGGTGCAGTCTCTCCCATGACCCGGGCCAGGCCGAGCAGGACACCCGTGATGATGCCGGAGAAGGCAGTGGGCACCACGACCCGCGCGATCGTCTTCCACTTCGGCACCCCGAGCGCGTAGGCAGCCTCGCGCAGCTCATTCGGCACGAGCTTGAGCATTTCCTCGGTCGAGCGCACGACGACCGGGATCATCAGCAGGACCAGGGCCAGGCACACGGCGAACCCGACGCGCTGGAAACCGAAGGTGGTGACCCAGACGGCATAGATGAACAGCGCGGCGACGATGGACGGGATACCGGTGAGGATGTCGACCGTGAAACTCACGATCCTGGCGAACCGTCCTCGACCGTACTCCACGAGGTAGATGGCCGTCATCACCCCGATCGGCACGGCCATCACCGCTGTGGCCAGAGCCTCGATGAGGGTGCCCTCGATCGCGTGTACCGCGCCACCGCCGACCATCCGGTTGGTGATGCCTCGCTGGGAGTTGGTCCACCACGTGCTGTTGAGCAGCAAGGCGCCGCCCTTGGTGACCACGCTCCACAGGATCCAGACCAGGGGCACCATGGCGATCGCGAACGCCGTCCACATGGCAACGCGGGCCACGTGGTTGCGCAGGGCCCGCGGGCGCGACCTGTGGTTGAACCCCGCGCTGGACGCCGGGGGCCTTATCGCTTTCAGGTTCGAGCCTGATGTCACGTTCGCAGCAGTCATTCGACGAATGCCTTCCTGCGATTGATCACGGCGCGTGCGACCGCGTTGACAATGAACGTCAGCCCGAACAGCACCAGCCCGGCAGCCATGAACGCACCGGCCTTCTGCGGCGAGTCGAACTCGGCGGCGTTGTTGGCGATCTTGGAGGCGAAGGTCTCGCCACCGTTGAATATCGACCAGGACCAGGGCGTGCTGCCGGCCAGCGCTGACAAGATGACCGTGACGGCGACGGTCTCACCCAGGGCCCGGCCCAGGCCGAGCATCGAGGCGCTGATGACCCCAGCCTTGCCGAAGGGCAGGACTGCGGTGCGGATCATCTCCCAGCGGGTCGCCCCCAGGGCAAGGGCCGCTTCCATATTCGTCGCAGGGGTCTGGGCGAAGACTTCCCGGGACAGGGCCGTGACGATGGGCAGCACCATGATCGAGAGCACGACACCGACCGTGAGAATCGTGCTGGCCGCACCGACTCCGGCGTCCTTGAACAAGGGGATCCAACCGAAGATCTTGATGAGGAAGGCCTGAATCCCGTCCATGTGGGTGCCCAGGACCTGAAGTCCCCACAGGCCGTACACGATCGAGGGCACGGCCGCGAGCAGGTCGACCAGGCTGGCCGCCGGCCGGCTGAGCCAGTGCGGTGCGTACTGCGTGATGAACAGGGCGACGCCGATGCCCAGGGGAACGGCGACCACCATGGCGATGGCCGAGGAGATCACGGTGACCCACAGCAGGTTGGCGATGCCGAACTGCAGCGGGGTTGCGTCGACGTTCCACTGGGTGGACGTCAGGAAGTTGACTTTGTCCTTGGCCAGGGCGGGTATGGCCTGAGAAAGCAGAAAGACGCCGACCAGGGTCACGATGGCGATGACCAAGAGGCCGGCGCCTGTGGCGGTGCCGCTGAAGATGCGGTCGCCGAGTCGGCCCGTGGAGGCACGGTCCCCCTGAAGGGGACCGTGCCCCTCGGGTTCGCGGAGCTCGTCTACGGAAGAGACACCGGTGATGGTTGGCATGTCAGCCGTAATCGTAGTCAGTGCGTCTGTGTCGGGATCAGGACAGGGCAGCGATCGCGGTGTTGACCTGCGTCTGAATGCTCGCCGGAAGTGGTGCGTAGCCGATGGTCACGAGCTTGGCCTGCTCTGCGGTTGACGCGAAGGACTTCAGGAACGACTGCAGCAGCTTGGCCTTGGCAGGGTCCTTGCCCTTGGAGCACACCAGCTCGTAGGTCACCAGCAGGATCGGGTAGGCTCCGGGCGTCTTGGTGGCGTAGTCCAGCTTCAGGATGATGTTGTTGCCAGTGCCGGCCTGCGTGGCAGCGCTGACGGCCTTGCCGACAGCCTCGCCCGCCAGCACGACGGGGCCGGCGCCGTTGTCGATCTGCGCGATGCCGAGCTTGTTGTCCTTGGCGTAAGACCACTCGGAGTAGGTGATGCCTCCGTCGGTGGACTTCACTGCGTTGGAGACACCGGCACTTGCCTGCTTGCCCTCACCCTTGCCGGTCCACTTCTTCCCGGTTGCCTGGGGCCAGTTACTGGGGGCGGAGCCCTTCAGGTACTTGGTGAAGTTGTCCGTGGTGCCCGAGTCGTCGGAGCGGAAGAAGACCTTGATGGCCTTGTCCGGGAGGGTGACCCCCGGGTTGATGGCCGCGATCGCCGGGTCGTTCCATTTGGTGATGACACCGTTGAAGATCTTTGCAGTCACGGCAGGGGTCAAGATCAGCTTGTCGACACCGGCGAGGTTGTAGGCCACGGCGATGGGTCCGGTCACCATGGGAATGTTCCAGGAGGGGGAGCCGCATCCCTTGTCGGCGTTGGCCTGTTCGGTGCCGGTCGAGCCCGTCGCCGGCTTTTGGCTCAATGCCGAGTCGGACCCGCCGAAGTTGACCTGGCCTGCGATGAACTGCTTGACGCCAGCGCCCGAACCTGTCGGGTTGTAGTTGATGGTCGCGCCGGGGCACGTCGTCTGGTAATCAGCGATGGCCTGTTCGATGGCGTTCTTCTGGGCCGATGAGCCCTCGCCGTTCAGCGTGCCGGTGCCGCAGTCGGCGGTGCTCGCGCTGCCGCTGGCGCTCGGGGAGCCGCTTGAGGAAGCCGTCGTGTTGTTGTTGGAACCACAGCCAGCAAGAGCGAGCGTGCCGACCAGGGCAACGCCCGTGACATTGACGAGTCGCCGACGAGACTGGATATTCACGATTTGGAGCCTCTCCACAGCAGGGAAAAATCCGGCGTGCGTCCGTGCCCGCCGCGATGAGGATATGGAGGCAGAATGACGGGCTGCTGGGCGCTAGGTGAACGCGAGATGAACGACACGAGGCGTTCGGGTGGCCACAGATAGGCGTGGTCGTGAGGAACGGATGAACGACAGCCCACGGGGGACCCAAGACGTTCGTTGTGGTGTAGGGCCGGCTCACGGTGCTGACCCCTATCACGACGCGGAACCGAACTACGGTGCGGCCCCTAATCACGGTGCCGCGTAACGCTCGAGGTCGACGACCCGGGCCTGATCCCCGGTCCCGACCAAGTGGGCCACCAGCGCTTCACCCTTGGCCATGCCACTGTCTGCAGCCTCTGACAGTGTGACCTTGGCGGCTGACTCGTTGGAGTCGGCGATCCAGACCAGCCGTTCGAGAAGCACCGGCAGAACCGGTCCGTGGCTGCATACGACTGCTGCGTTGCCGCGTTCGAGCAATCGGGTCAGGTGATAAGGGGCCCGGTCAGGCTGCTCGGCGAAACCCTCTTCGGACAGCCCTGCCTTGAGCCGGGCTCGTTTCCCCGCGGCGACGGCATACGGCAGGACGGTGTCCAGGCAACGCACGGACGGAGAGGTGACTACGCGGGTGACACCATAGGCGGCCAATATCGGGATCAGCGCCTCGGCGCGTTCGCGGCCGCGAGGGTTCAGCGGTCGCAATGGGTCCGCCTTGGACCACGATGAGCGGGTTCGGGATCTGGCGTGGCGCACGATAACCAATGGCCAAGTGGTCAGGGTCCCTGCACGGTCTGCCTGTTCAAGGGCTTGGAGCTGATCATGGTCGCGCGCGTAGCTGAGCCGGGCCGCGGCGGTGGGTACGTCAAGCCAGGCGACCTCGTCGATCTCGTTGACCAATGCTCCGTCACCACCCACGACCTCAGCCGCCCAGTAGCGACACTCTTTGGTGGTGAGCTGACCGGCCTCATCCGGGACTGCGTACTCCGACGTGGGCAGGGTGCGGCCCAGACGCACGTGAAACCCGGTCTCTTCGAAGACCTCGCGCACCGCGGCGACGGGCCATTCCTCGGCCGGCTCGAGCTTGCCCTTGGCCCAGGCCCAGTCCCCATAGCGGGGTCGGTGGACCATGGCGACCTGAAGAGCACCGCGTCGGCGACGCCATGGCAAGGCTCCGGCGGCAGGGATCACTGTGTCATCAACGGAGCGTTGTCAACGGCGTGTCATGAACGGCGTGCGGAGATCACCGTGCGGCGGACCTTACGGCGCAACTTGGCGCTTTTGTCGATCAGTGTGCTCTGCAGCTCAAGAAGCTCCTTGCCATCGGCGTCCTGACAATGTCGGGTCCATGTGCCGTCGCCGCTGAGGTGCCAGCTGCTCACGTCATCGCTCATGCCCAGGCTCATCAGGGACTTCATGTCAGAGATGTGACGCGGGTCGGTGAGCCGGACCAGAGCCTCCACCCGGCGATCGAGGTTGCGGTGCATCATGTCGGCGCTGCCGATGAAGACGATCGGGTCGCCTCCACCACCGAACACGAACACCCGCGAGTGCTCGAGGAACCTGCCCAGGATCGAGCGTACCCGGATGTTCTCCGACAGGCCCTCGACACCAGGGCGCAGGGCGCAGATGCCTCGGACCCAGAGGTCAACCTTGACCCCGGCGCGTGATGCCCGGTACAGCGCATCGATCAGCTGATCGTCGACGATTGAGTTCAGCTTGAAGCCGACGTAGCCGGCGATGCCTTCGCGCGCGTTCTCGATCTCGGCATCGATATGGTCGATCAGACCCCAGCGGACCGAGCGTGGTGCCACCAGAAGACGCTTGAACCTGCTGCGCGGCGCCCACCCCGAGAGCTGGTTGAACAACCGGGTCAGGTCTTCGCCAACCTGGGGGTCACAGGTGAGCAGCCCGAGGTCCTCATACAGGCGGGCGGTCTTGGGGTTGTAGTTGCCGGTCCCGACGTGGCAGTAGCGTCGCAGCCCATCGGCCTCCTGGCGGACGACCAGGGAGAGCTTGGCGTGGGTCTTTAGGCCGACGACGCCGTAGACCACGTGGACGCCGGCGTGCTCGAGTTGGCGGGCCCACGAGATGTTGGCCTGTTCGTCGAATCGCGCCTTGATCTCGACGACGGCCAGCACCTGCTTGCCGGCCTCTGCAGCATCGACCAGGGCGTCCACGATTGGGGAGTCGCCACTGGTGCGGTAGAGGGTCTGCTTGATGGCCAGCACTTTCGGGTCTGCTGCTGCCTGCTCGATGAACGCCTGGACCGATGTCGAGAAGGAGTCGTAGGGGTGCTGGAGAAGGATGTCTTTGACCCGGATAGAAGCCAAGACGTCGCCGGCGTGTGAGCTCTCGACCGGAGCCAGGTCGGGGTGGGTCCTGGGCACGAATGCGGGAAAGCGCAGTTCTGATCGCTCGAGGTCAGCCACCAGATCGAGCCCCCGCAGGTCCAGCGGAGCAGGAAGGCGATAGACCTCCCCGGGCTCCACGCCCAGCTCGCGCCCGAGCAGGTTCAACACGTGGTCGTCCATGTCGTCGGCGACCTCGAGGCGCACGGGCGGGCCGAAGCGGCGACGGGTGAGCTCCTTCTCCAGGGCTGCCAGGAGGTTCTCGACGTCGTCCTCCTCGACCTCCAGGTCCTCGTTGCGGGTGACCCGGAAGGTGAAGTGCTCACTGACCTGCATTCCCGGGAACAGCAGTTCCAGGTGTGCGGCGATGATGTCTTCGAGGGCGACGAACCGTGCCGTGAAGGGATGGGCCGGCGTCGGTTCCCGCGACTGGATCTGCACGAAGCGGGGAAGCAGGTGCGGCACCTTGACCCGGGCGAAGTGCTCGACGCTGGTTTTGGGATTGACCAGCAGGACCGCAAGGTTGAGCGACAGCCCGGAGATGTAGGGGAACGGGTGGGCCGGGTCGACGGCCAGGGGAGTGAGCACTGGGAAGATCTGGTCCCGGAACATCACGTGCAGCCCCTCCTGCTCCCCCAGGCTGAGCTCATCCCATCTCACGATGGTGATGCCCTCCTTGACCAGGGCGGGGCGCACCTGGTCCTTGAAGAGGTTGGCATGGCTGGCCATCAGCTTATGGGCCACCGACGAGATCTCGTCGAAGACCTCACGCGGTTCCAGACCGGAGGCGGAGCGTACGGCCAGGCCTGCCGCGATACGGCGCTTGAGGCCAGCCACCCGGACCATGAAGAACTCGTCGAGGTTGTTGGCGAAGATCGCCAGATAACGGGCTCGCTCCAGGAGCGGTACTGTCTCGTCCGCGGCAAGCTCCAGGACACGCTCGTTGAATTGCAGCCAGGAGATCTCGCGCTCGAGAAAGCGGTCCTCGGCAAGCGCCTCGGGGTCGGCCGGTGGGTTGTCGGCCCGGACGACACGGATGAACTGACCGTTTGAAGACCGGGGCCGCGCACTGATGAGTGAGCGCAGCTTTGGCTCGGACGACGCAGGTATGGCGTCGCGGGTCTCCTCGACAGTCTGTGGAACGCCCGAGATGTGCGCGCTCATGTCCCCATCCTCACACCGGCGGATGAACGATGCGTGAATACATGATATCCACGGCGGAGCGCGTGAAGTCCAGTCGGGAGTACGTCGCGACGGCCGCTCGGTTATCGGCATCGACATACAGCATGGCTTCGGCGAGGCCCTTCTCGCGTAGGTGTGCGAGCCCCAGGACGGTGACGGCCCGGCCAAGCCCCTGCCCCTGGTATGCCGGGTCCACGCCGACCACATACACCTCACCCTCCGTCGGGAGCCGTGGGTCCCCGGTCTCAACGACCTTGGTCCAGTGCGATGCGACAAGCACCGGTACCGCACCACGCGTGTCTTCGACAACAATGAACCCCGACGCGTCGAACCACTCCTCGGCGATGCGCCGGTCGAGGTCGCAGCGGGTCATCCGGCCCTGCTCGGGGTGGTCGACGAACGCGAAGGCGTTGACCCGCAACCAGGCTTCTTCGTCCTGCCCGACGACGAAGTGACGAGTCCTGAAGCCCTCGGGGAGGCTGACGGCGGGTAGCGCAGCGGCATCGGGTCCCAGAGACCGGCGCATCTGCCAGAGCTCACGCGTTATCGAGTAGCCACCGCGGTGGGCGAACGCACGCGCGGCATCGAGGTCGCCGTGCGACCAGAGCCCCAGGGTGTGGGCGGGGGGCGTGAGTGCGTCTTCGACGGCGTGGATTAGCGCTGTTCCCACCCCCCGCCGCCGAGATGACGGGTCGACCACGACCTCCGCGGTGGCGGCCTCGCGGTCCACGCCTTGATCGAGGTGGGCGTAGCCCGCGAGGTGCGTGCCGGCATACGCGAGGAAGTGGACAGAGCTGGTGGTGGAGTCTGTGCTGGTTCGCGGGTGGCCGTCCCGGGCGGACAGCAGGACCTGCTCTGAGAGCGGCGCCACCTCATCTGTGTGGGTGGCGGCCTTGACCAACCCGAGGACCTGGGAAAGCTGCTCATTGGTGAGGCGCTCCGCGCTCTCAGGCGTCACGAGCGTCGACCTGCCCTATCACCATGATGACCTCGTCAGGCATCTGTCAGAGACTCGTTCGTGCCCGGCGAGGGCTCGGGCACGAAGCGGTACCCGACATTGCGCACGGTCCCGATGAGCACCTCGTGCTCCAGACCCAGTTTGGCCCGCAGACGTCGCACGTGGACGTCCACCGTGCGGGTCCCGCCGAAATAGTCGTAGCCCCACACCTCCTGGAGCAGTTGGGCTCGGGTGAACACCCGGCCCGGGTGCTGAGCGAGGTGCTTGATCAGCTCGAACTCCTTGTACGTGAGGTCGAGCAGTCGCCCGCCAACCCGCGCCGAGTAGGAGGTCTCGTCGATGACAAGGTCACCGGCGGTGATCTGAGCGGCGGTCGGGTCGTCGTCACCGGACAACGCCAGCGAGCCGATGGCCAGGCGGAGACGGGCCTCGACCTCGGCCGGTCCGGCGCTCTCCAGGAGGACGTCATCGACCCCCCATTCCGCGGTGAGCCCTGCAAGACCGCCTTCGGTCAGGATCGCCAGCAGCGGCACCGAGAGGCCTGTGGCCCGCAGCATCCGGCACAGGGACCGGCCCGCGGCGAGCTCGCGACGCGCGTCCACCAGCACGACGTCGACGCGAGGGCTGTTGACGAGGGCGGCAGGCTCGGCGGGCAGAATGTGCACGTGGTGGCTGAGCAGAGCGAGCGACGGCAGCACTTCGGCACTAGGTGCCAGAGTGTTGGTCAGCAGCAACAGGTGGGCCACCCTTGGCAGAATAGGTCAGTGCCCAACGGTTTGGGGTGTTTGCTCGCCTCATGAGACCTCTCACCTACCCAGGAGAGGCGGGTATGACCACTAGTGACGACGTGATCTGCTCCTCTGCGGACGTCACCATCGGGTGTTGGGCGTCGGCGCGGGCTGCGCCCGGGTGCGACAGAGAGTGCTTCACTGGCCATCACGTCGGCATAACTGGAGGCGGCTGCGGCCGCGTATACCGGCCTGTAAGTGGGTCCTGCAGGTGTCCACGATCTTGCTGGACGGGCGCCCGGTGACGGCCTCCCAGCCGTTGTCGGAGGGCACCATCCTCGAAGTGCTGCCTCAAATCGCCGGCGGGTAGTGGGAGAATGCACTACGTGACCGACGCCCCGCCTGAGCCTCCTCCGCTGACACGCGTGTCCCGTGCATCGGCGCGCGCGGCCGCGTCGGCCTCCGGGCCGGTCACCCCCCCGGTTCCCGAGATGCCATTGCAGCCCCTTGTGACGATCGCTGTTGTCGCCATCTCGGGGCTTCTGACCATCACAGCATTCGCCGGGCCTGCGATGGTCGCTCTCGCGGTCGCCCTCTCCGCGGGCGTCATCGCCTGGGGGTGGGCCGGGCTTCTGGGGTTGCCTAGCCCTCGTGGCACCACGCTTGTGCTGGCTGTGGGGTCCGCCGGCGCGATCGGGGCTGTGTTGGCAACCGCCGATGACCCCTACCTGGCCTGGATGCCTGCCGCGCTGGCCGGCTCCATGATCGTTGCCTTCGTCCACCAGCTCGCGCGCAGGGACGGTCGCCCACGTCTCGTGGAGTCCATCGCCTCGACCATCACGGCGATCGCGATCGTGGTCTCCGGCGCCAGCCTCGTGGCATTGCCCCGAACCGAGCACGGTGGGTGGGTGGTGGCAATCGCCTCGACCGCGGTGGCGGTGTCCGCCGTGACCGATCTGGCGGGCAGCTCGCGGCGGTTCATCGCATGGCTACTGCCTCTGGCGATGTTGGCCGGAGGAATTGCCGCAGTCCTTGTCGGCTACAGACTCGGTGCCGCGGGCTGGGGGGCGGCCGCTCTCCTGGGGGTGCTGGCGGCCGGGGTCAGCCACGCTGTTCGCCGTGTGCTCGCAACGTTACCGGCGATCAGCGGCGCGCGTTCGCAGCTGGTGAGCGCGTGCGCCTCGGTGCTCACCGGTGGGGTGGTTGTTTATGTCGTGGGCCGACTCCTGATCGCATGAACCCCTTCGCCTGGCTCAGTAGACGAGAGCCTGGGCGCCCTCCTGCAGGACCTCCTCAACAAATGCAGCTGAACCCCGGATGAGCGTTCGCGGCAGCAGATCGGCTTCGGTGAGGTTTCGGCGGGCCGCGCACTGGCTGCATACGGTGAGGCGTCCGTCTGCCAGTACGGCATCGCGCAGATCCGCCAGCGGGGCGGCATGTGGAATGGAGAACTCCTCGGCTCTGCCAGGCACCGCTAGCCACGCGGACTCGCCGGTGAGCCAGAGACTGACCATGGCGCCGCTCGCCACCGCGGTGGCGGCGACAGTGAACCCCTGGGAGAGCTTCTCGGGGGACTCCGCCCCTGTTGTGAGCTTGATTATCAGGTGACGCGATTTCGATGGCATGGGGAAAGGCTACGATCAGGCGGTGAAAACCGTCTTCGTCCCCCAGGAAAGCAGCTAGCGCATAGATGGCCTTCGAACTCGATGTCAACCTGCCACCAGCTTTGGCGCCCCTCGCGTGGCTGGTCGGACGCTGGGAGGGCGCAGGCGTCGTAGGCTACCCGACCATCGAGTCGGCACATTTCGGCCAGGAGATCGTCTGCTCCCACGACGGCCGCCCCTTTCTGGAGTGGCAGAGCCGGACGTGGCTGCTGGATGAGGCCGGAAACAAGCTGCGTCCGCTGGCCGTCGAGCTCGGGTTCTGGCGGGTCCTTGATGACGGCGAGATCGAGTTGCTGTTGGCCCACCCCACCGGCGTGGTCGAGATGTACGTGGGTCATCGTGACCCCGCCAAGCCTGTCCTGAACCTGCGTACCGATGGGGTTTTGCGCAGCCCCGCAGCCAAGGAGTACAACTCAGGGTCCCGAATGTACGGCCTGGCCGACTCCCAGCTCTTCTGGGCGATGGATATGGCTGCCGGGGGTCACGAACTGCAGAGCCACGCGTCGGCCAAGCTCAAGCGCGTGGGCTGAGGGGACCCCGATCATGGGCGATAAAGCACGGATCCTGATCGTGTGCACTGGCAACATCTGCCGCTCTCCCTTCATCGAGCGACTCCTGCAGCACGAGTTGGACGAGCGTGGGTCAGGACCCGACCAAGCAATGATCGTGCGGAGCGCCGGCACTGGTGCTCTCGTCGGATCTCCAATGGACCCGCAGGCAGCTGCTCAGCTTGTGGCGCACGGCGGTGACCCCTCAGGGTTCATTGCGCGAGATCTGACGCCTGCTCTCATCGCCGAGTCCGACTTGGTGCTTACTGCAACCCGTGAACACCGAGGCAAGGTGGCTCAGATGTCCCCCAAGGCCATGCGTCGAGTGTTTACCTTCAGTGACTTTGCGGATCTTGTCGCCAGGATCGACGGTCGCACTGACCTCGCCGGCGCCTCGGACGCCCAGACTGATCCGCGTGCGTGGGTCCGGCACGTCACCGAGAGGGCCGCGGCGAGTCGCGGCCTCAAACCCCCTCTCACGCCTGACTTGGCGGATATCGTCGATCCTTACCGGCGCGGGGACGAAGTGTTCGCCACCATGGCCCAGCAGGTTGTCGAGCCCATGCCCGTCGTTGTGCGCACTTTGGCTGGCTGACATGGCCCCATGGCGCATCTCCTCACGCGTTGCCACCGCAGCCCTTCTGGGGCTGGTGGCCCTCGATGTCACACTCGTCGGGACAGCCCTGAAGTCGACCCACACCAGCGGTATCGATACGAGCCCGGTGAGTTCTGCTGCTTCTGCCGGACCCACCAGTGCTCTGGTGAATCCTTCATCGACAGTGTCTTTGGTCGCAGCAATGGCACCGCTTCAGACCATGCTTGTGGCCCTCGACAACCAGCGGGCCTGGCGCGTCGGGGCCGGTTCGTGCTCTGCCGGCGGCGCGACCCTGGCGACCACCGTGGATGGCGGCAAGACTTGGGCCAAGGGTCATGCGAACCTACGTCGGATCGTTCGGGTGCGACCAGCAGACAATCAGGCCGCGTTCGTCATCGGGTCCGGCGCGAGCTGCGCCGCCGAGCTGAAGGACACCAGCGACGGTGGTGGCACCTGGGCCTGGGGCGGCTTTGTGGGACGCGCGTGGTTCAGAGACCCCAAGGACTCCTTGGTTGTGCGGGCGCCGGGCTCCGCCATGTCTCAGCCATGCGGCAAGCGCGCTGTGCTGGACCTGGCTGTGATCACGGACGTATCGGCTCGGGTGTTGTGTGCCGAAGGCCTGGTCCGCTCGACGAGTGACAACGGTTCCATCTGGAGCGACGCGGGCACGGTCGATGGCGCGGTGGCCCTGGCTGTGCCGACGGTCAGTCCGGCGGAGACCTACGTCGCTCGCGTGGGCGCTCCGAACTGCGCCGGAGTTCAGATCCTGCGGGTTCGTCAGAAGGTCGCAACCTCGTGCGTCCAGGCGACGATCCCCAAGGAGCCGGGTCAGATCGCAATGTCGCTGGTCAAGGGCGGTGGCTGGCTTGCCGTCGGCAACGCGACGATGCGTTCGACCGATGGCCTCCTCACGTGGAAAGTCTCCTGAGGGATCCGTCAGGAGACGAGCGGAGCCGAGGTGTGGCCATCGACGGATGGGAATCACGTTGAGGCAGCGAACGGGGCCGGTCACGCTTACGGAGCGGCCCTGTTCGCTAACGAGCGGGTACTCGTTAAGGCGTGTGTCAGGCGTGGACCTTGCGACGCCAAGCGGCGAGCACCATGGTGGCACCGCCGACCAGGAGCAGTCCGCCGGGTGCTCCAATGCCGATCACGGCAGCTCCGGTGGATGGCAATCAATACTGGTGGTGGCTCCAGCGTTAGTGCTAACTCCAAGAACCTGGATCGTGGTAATGGGCGTGCGTCCCGACTTGTCGCCGGCGGCCGTGAGCGTCTGGGGTCCGGTGAGACTGGGACCCACGACGATGTCCGCGCAGAATCAGCCCTTGGCCACGACCGAGGGGTAGTCGGTGCCGTCGTACACCCGATGCTCACCGTGTCGCCTTGCAGGAAGCCCTCACCGCAGAAGATGAGGCGGCTGCCGGCTGTTGTGATGGGCTCTGTTTGTTCACCGAGGTCGCCGGCTGAGTGACGCAGGGCGCGGCATCTGCCGGCACGCTAGCGCCACAACCGCGATGTTCACGCCGAAGATGGCCACCAGTGGCACGATCGATCGCCTACTTGTTGGCATGACATGGTCTGCCCACGGTACGCACAGCAGAACAAGGAATTGTGGACATAGCAGAGGTTGGCGAGTCATCGGAGCACTGAGGGACTCCCGCTTCTTGGTGCAGAAGGCCGTCGATCAACGTGTTTTGATGCTCAAAGGCTCAGCTGCAGACGGCGTCCTTGAGTGTGACGGTCAGCGGACGTACCAGGGGTTGGCGTAGCACGATCGGCGGGCTGGTGCCGGCGGGTTCGTTCAGGTGCAGCACGATGGTGCGCGAGGTGCCGCGTGGCAGTTCGACGTCGACGACGTACACGGGGTGCCCGCGTTCTGCGCCGATCCGGCCTGTGCCCGGCCGGCCCGAGACGGTCACGCTCTGCAGAAGTGCCCCCTGGGTCGCGAAGTAGCTCACCGCCAGGCGGTTGTCTCCGGGCTTGACCGGGTAGGTGCGGGTGTCGCTGCGGCCGGTCACCTCTGAGGGCAGACCGCTGGCTGGTGCGTTGTTGGTGAGGCCCCCCGTCAAGGAAGAAATAGCAGCCTCCCAAGACGCTGGGTAAACAGATCGGTTGGGCCGGCCCCTGGGAGTGATCACGACCTCCGGGTAGGCTCGCCTGTATGACGGACCTTGGCGAAAGGCTGAGGGCCAGAGGCATGCGGCTGACCCGGCAGCGGGAGCGAATCATCGATGCGGTCCGTGCCCTCGGTCACGCCACACCGGATGGGCTCGCCGCGGCTGTCGCTCGGGACGGCGGTCCGGCCTTGTCCCTGTCCACGATCTATCGCAACCTCGAGGCGCTTGAGGAGGTTGGCGTGGTCTCGCACACCCATCTCGATCACCGCTCGCCGACCTACCACCTCTCCGATCACGCGGACCACCTCCACCTCGTGTGCTTGTCGTGTGGGGCCGTGATAGAGAGCGCGGTGACAGCGGCCGATCCCTTGGTGGGGAATCTTTTGAGCCTCCACGGCTTTGTGCCGGATGTGAAACACATGGCGATACACGGATGGTGCGCAGCATGTTCGGCTCGGACAGACCAGTTGAGGCTCCAGTGAACGAGGTGACCGAGCGCCTGCCCGCCGTTGACCCTGACAGCCCACCTACGGTGGTCTGGCCCAGCCCATTGCTGAGCCGGCCGGGGGCCGTGGCCGACGAGGGCGTTGACGGCGCGGTGGCCGCGCACTATGGCAATCCCTTGCGCGAGCAGCGGCTTCTGGTCGAGGGTCTAGCCGCCGTCGACCTGTCCCACCGAGGGGTCGTGACGATCGGCGGCCCGGACCGTCTTTCCTGGCTGCACTCGATCACCACCCAGATGCTGACAGGGCTCGCTCCGCGCACATCTGTGGAGACGCTGGTCCTCAGCCCAAAGGGGCACATCGAGCATGACCTGCACCTGGTGGACGACGGCCAGACCACCTGGGTTACCGTCGAGCCCGGTACCGCTGCCGCGCTCGTGTCCTGGCTGGACTCGATGCGCTTCATGCTGCGCGTCGAGGTCCGCGACGTCAGTGCCGACTACGCAGTGATCGGGGAGCCGGTGCGCTCCGAGACCTCTGCGGGGGAGCCTTTGGCCTGGAGTGACCCGTGGCCGCGGCTGGTCGGCGACACCGCGGCGTACAGCGCAGTGATCGACCCTGACAACCACCCTGGCAGCGCACGAGCCTGGCGTGAGCTGATCGTTGCTCGTGATGAGTTGGAGGCAGTCCTGGGGGACCGGCTCTTGGCGGGGATGTGGGCCGCCGAAGCCCTGCGAGTTGCTGCCTGGCGTCCGCGGTTGGGTTTTGAGACCGACCAGCGCACGATTGCTCATGAGGTCGACTGGCTGCGTACGGCCGTTCACCTGCACAAGGGGTGCTATCGCGGGCAGGAGACCGTGGCTCGCGTTCACAATCTCGGACGGCCGCCGCGCCGGCTGGTGTTCCTACACCTCGACGGCTCCGGTCACATCCTGCCCGGGCGTGGCGCCGACGTCGAGGCTGACGGAAGGGTGGTGGGCCGTCTAACGTCAGTGGCACGTCACCACGAGCTTGGTCCGATCGCTCTGGCCGTCATCAAACGCAACACCCCTCTTGACGCTGTGTGCATGGCGGCGGGGCTCACTGCCAGCCAGGAGGAGATCGTCCAGCGTTAGACCCGAGCCGTCAGAGCCGGATATGGGTCAGGAAGCCGCCTTTTGGCGTTCCTTCTCCTTGATGCGTTGGCCTGACTGCTTGGGTGGTGACTTGGGCGCATAACCGTCGCGGTAGTTGTAGTAAGCGTCGTTGCCTTTGGTCGGGATCAGATTGAGGACCAGTCCCAAGACACGACCGTTGACGGCATCCAGTGACTGCAGCGATTTGGCCAGGTGGTCACGGTCCACCCGACCTGCGCCGACCACCACTACGGTCCCGCCAGCGATGGTGCTCAGGATCGCAGCGTCGGTCACGGGCAGCAACGGGGGCGTGTCGATAATCACGACGTGGAAGCGGGACTCCAGCTCACGCAGGGTCGCGATCATCGCGGCCGAGCCGAGCAGTTCGCTTGGGTTGGGCGGAACCGAACCGGCGCCGACCACATAGACGCTGCTCTCGGCGAACTGCTGAACCACGTCGCCGAGCTTGACCTGGCCGATCAGGACGTTGGTGAGGCCGAGAGTGCCATCCATGCCCATGTACTCGAGCAGACGCGGGCGTCGCAGGTCGCCCTCGATGACGCAGATCCGAGCGCCTCCGGCGGCCATCGTGAGTGCCAGGTTGGCAGTCGTCGTCGTCTTGCCCTCACCGGGAACGGACGAGGTGAAGACGATGGAGCGAGGGTGGCTGGCGGCGTCCACGAACTGAAGGTTCGTTCGCAACGTGGGAACGCCTCTCCGCGGAGGCTATGTGGGTCAGCCTGGACGATGAGTGGATTCTGGGAGGCATCGGGGTCAAAGGCGATACCGCCGATGACAGTCGCGTCGGTGACCTCCTGGCAGTCCTTCTCGGTCTTGATGGTCGTGTCGAGCAGATCCCGCAGCAGTGCCAGGCCGAGGCCGAGCAGCAGACCGAGCATCACGCCGAGGGCCAGGTTGCGCGTCGGCTTGGGGCTGATCGGCGTGGTGGGGACGGTGGGGGCACTCACGACGGTCACCTTCACCGGGCTGGACTGGCCTTTGGCCACACTCTCCAGGTCTGTGACGGTCTTGGTGAATTGAATGCCGACAGCGTCCGCGACCTGCGCGGCCACGCGGGGGTTGGGGTTCGTGACGGCGACCTCGATCAGAACGGTGTTGAGCGGCACCGTTGCGGTGATCTGGGCTCCGAGGGTTGCCGCGTTCGTGTTGAGCTGCAGCGTCTTGATCACGGGATCGAGGACGCTAGGAGTCGTGATGATGTCCGCGTAGGACAGGACACGCTGCTGGGTGAAGTTGCTACCCGACAGAAGTGCGCTGCTGTCACTGCCACCTGAGGTGGAGACGAAGAGCCGGGTCTGGGCTTCGTATATCTTGGGACTGAGGGCAGTCGCCAAGGCGGCGCCCGCAAGGACTACCAGCGTGACCGCAACAATGATCTGCCACCGCTTTCGGATGACGCGGATGTAGTCTC
>CABDYS010000165.1_pt1 | contig 49100 bp, 47 predicted proteins | sample 3421621 | NCBI WGS metagenome assembly CABDYS01 (sample SAMEA5534338, study PRJEB31848) | metagenome | biome: tundra; feature: field; material: soil | place: USA | collected 2013-05 | depth 0.45 m | reverse complement strand
AGCACGACGGAAGTCGCCACGAGGGCCCCGAGGAGGCTCATGACGTTCTTGAAGTTCGTGCCGCGTTCCTGCATGCGCCAAGGGTAGCCGCGGACCTACTCGAATCACGAGTAACCAAGCAAGGTGACTAGTTACTTCGGTCGCCCAGAACTACCCCAAAGCGTCATATCCGTCAAATCCGACTCTCCATATCGTTTTAGACATAAGCGAACGAGCATGTCCGGCACACGGCATGACACGGATTTCAGGGGAGGTCAGCATGTCACTCACGGTGACGCATCGAGAGGATGTCTCAACCGGCCAGTACACCTGGGTCGAGCAGTGGGCGCTTCAGGGAGCCTGCATCGAGGTGGAGCCTGACGCCCTGTTTGTCCGTGGTGCTGCCCAACAGCAAGCCAAGCAGGTATGCATGAGCTGCCCGGTGATCGCCGAATGTCTTGCCGATGCACTGGACAACCACACCGAGTTCGGGGTGTGGGGCGGCATGACGGAGCGAGAGCGCCGGGCGCTGCTCAAGCGCCGGCCGGGGGTCACGTCTTGGCGTGCTCTGTTCGAGGCCGACCGCATGCGTCAGGAACGGCCCGCCTCGTAAGCTACCAGTTTCGCCGGGTCCCAGATCTGCCATGTGCGCTGCACGTCTGTGGCCCGTGAGTCAGTGCCCCGCGAGCGCTTTGCCCACCGCGCGTAGGCCAACCAGATCGTGGATGTCCCCCGAGGCCGCCGGCACCTCCACCACCGGTATGTCGGGGTGCCCGGCGATGAACCTCTTGGCCAGCGACTCGTGCCGGGCCGCGATCTCCGCCTGAACCGCATGCATTCGCAACAGGCCCTGGGTGATGGCCGTGCGCCCTGAGGCCACTGAAGAACCCACGCCCGATGAGTTGCTGCTGTCCTCGTCACCCAGTTCTTCGGCCGCCCCGAGCGCGCGGGCAGCCGACAGACCGGGTGCAGACACGCGATACATCCGGTTGACCACCAACCCGGCCAGGGGCATCTGCTCCTCGTCGAGTCGGTCCACGAAGAACGAGGCCTCGCGCAGCGCGTCCCGTTCGGGAGCGGCAACCACGATGAATGTGGTCGTTCGGTCACTCAACAGCGCATAGGTGTGGTCCGCGCGCTTGCGGAACCCGCCGAACATCGTGTCAAGGGCGGCCACAAAGGTCTGGACGTCGGTGAGCATCTGACCGCCCAGCACCTTGGTCAGGGTTTTGGTGACGATGTTCACGCCGGCACTAAAGACCTTGAGGTATGCGCGGCCGCCCGCTTTTGCAGGCGCGGCCAGCAGGCGGATGAAGCGGCCGTCCAGAAATGACCCGAGGCGTTTGGGGGCATCTAGGAAGTCCAGGGCCGAACGGGACGGCGGGGTGTCGACGACGATGAGGTCCCAGCGTGGGTTGTCCGGGTCGCGGTCTGCCTCGAGCCTGAGCTGCCCGAGCTTCTCCATCGCCATGTACTCCTGGGTTCCGGCGAAGGAGCTCGAGACCGCCTGGTAGAACGGGTTGGCCAGGATCTGTTCGGCCTTGTCCGGGGTGGCGTGGGCCTCAACAACCTCATCGAAGGTCCGCTTCATGTCCAGCATCATCGCGTCCAGAGAACCGCCGCTGGCGTCGTCGATATCCGTCACCGGCCTGGGCGTGTTGTCTAGCATGGTCAGGCCAAGCGACTGCGCCAGGCGCCGGGCAGGGTCGATGGTCAGCACGACGACCCGGCGGCCGGACTCGGCTGCACGAAGCCCCAACGCTGCCGCGGTGGTCGTCTTGCCGACTCCGCCGGCGCCGCAGCACACGATGATGCGGGTCTGCGGATCGTCCAGCAGCGCGTCGATATCGAGAACGGACACGATCACGCCATCCCTTGGGCCATGAGCGTCTCCGCCATCTCGCGGATGCCGTTCGCGTCGACACCCTCGGACAGCGACGGCAACCGGTAGGTCGGCCTGCCCAGATCGGCGATAACCTTGGCCTCGTCCCGCTCGAGGGCGACGCGTTCGGCGTGGTCCCTGGCTTCGCTCAGCAGGCCGTCGAGAAGGGCGTCGGTGGCCCGCACGTGGACCCGGGTCAGGTCAGCCGCAACGTCCTTGCGGGTGATCGCACCCCGGGCTGCTGCATCCAGGACCTCCCGGGTCAGGATCTCCTCGCGCACCTGGTTGACGACGACGCCACCGATCGGCATACCGACGGCTCGTAGCTCGGCGATGGTGTCGACCGTCTCCTGGACCGGCATCTCCTCGAGCAAGGTCACCAGGTGGACCGCGGTCTGTGGGGACTTCAGCATTGCGGTGATCGAGTCAGCCTGGGATCGGATCGGTCCGACCTTGGCAAGGTCTGCGACCTCATGGTTGACGTTGAGGAAGCGCACCACCCGGCCGGTGGGTGGGGCGTCCAGGACGACGGCGTCGTAGGCGGGTGTGGCGGCTGGCCCCTTTGCCCGGTGGTCCCGGCGACGCCGGACCGCCTCATAGACCTTGCCCGTGAGCAGCACGTCACGCACGCCGGGCGCGATCGTTGTGGCGAAGTCGATGGCGCCGAACTTCTCCAGCACCCCGCCCGCACGACCGAGCTTGTAGTACATCTGGAGGTATTCCAGCAGCGCGGCCTTGGCGTCCACCGAGAGACCGAAGACCTCACCGCCGTGGGCGGCGTGCGCGATGCGGGCCTCCGTCGCGGCCAGAGGGGTGACGTCGAAGGTCTGGCTGATGCCCTGGCGCCCCTCGACCTCGGCGAGCAGCACCCGCCTGCCCTCGGCGGCCAGGGCAAGGGCCAGGGCGGCGGCAACAGTGGTCTTGCCGGTGCCGCCCTTGCCGGTGACGATGTGCAGTCGCACGCCGTCCCAGTCGGTGTCGCGGGTTGACCCCGCGTCTGGTGCCATACCCAAGAGACTAAGGGGGGTAGGGCGCTGGGGCGGTGGCGAGCCGCGTGGACGGCCGTGTGGGGCCCGTGACCGCCCGGTCTAGGCTTCAGCCATGGCTATCTGGGAGTACGCAACAGTTCCACTGATCTCGCACGCCACCAAGCAGATCCTCGACCAGTGGGGTGAGGACGGTTATGAGCTCGTGCAGGTCGTGACGGGCCCCGACGGCAATGGTCTGGTGGCCTACCTCAAACGAGAAAAGAAATAGCGCATGTCCGTTGTCGAAGACCGCCTGGCCGAGCTGGGCCTGACCGTCCCGGACGTTGCCATGCCTGTGGCGGCCTATCTGCCCGCTGTGCGTGACGGCAACCTCATCTACACCTCCGGCCAGCTGCCAATGGTGTCGGGCGCGCTGGCGGCGACGGGCAAGGTCGGCGAAGGACCAGGACTTGTCTCCGTCGAGGACGCGAAAGAGCTGGCCCAGGTTTGCGCCCTGAACGCGATCGCCGCCGTCAAGGCTCTGGTCGGTGACCTCGACATGGTGACTCGTGTGGTCAAGGTCGTCGGCTTCGTGGCCAGCGACCCGGCTTTCACCGGACAGCCCGGCGTCATCAACGGTGCCTCCGAGCTGCTCGGTAACGCGTTTGGCGACGCCGGAGTCCACGCGCGTTCAGCAGTGGGCGTTGCCGTTCTTCCGCTCGATGCTCCGGTCGAGGTCGAGATCACCGTCTCGGTCCAGGACTGAGCATCTCCAGCCATATTCGCGACTTCGCCGTGGGGACGCTGGCCGGCCGGGCCGAGAACTGGCTGCAGGGCCGGCGTCCCGAGGTGGTCGCCGCGAGGTCTGCGGCCACGGTGATGATCCTCAGGGACCGCCCTGGCGCGAACCTCAGCGGCGTCGAGGTCTTCATGCTGCGCCGTTCGTCCACCATGGAGTTTGCGCCCCGGATGATGGTGTTTCCGGGCGGCGGCGTGGACCCGCGCGATGCCGACCTGAGCCTTCCTTGGGCGGGGCCGTCGCCGGCGCAGTGGGGGCGACTGCTCATCGCCGATGAGGCCACCGCGCGCGAGCTGGTGGTCGCCGCAGTCCGTGAGGTGTTCGAGGAGTGCGGAGTGCTGTTGGCCGGGCCCGACGTCAACTCCGTGGTGGGGGACGTCAGCGGCCCTGAGTGGCGGGCCGGGCGTGAGGCGTTGTTGTCGCGCGAGCTTTCTCTGGCCCAGATGCTGATCGGCCGGGGTTTGGTGCTGCGCTCGGATCTGCTGCAGGCGCGGGCCCACTGGATCACCCCGGAGTTCGAGCCGAAGCGTTATGACACAAGGTTCTTCGCCGCGCTGCTGCCCGCCGGACAGATCGCCGACGACCAGACCAGCGAGGCGGACCACGCCGACTGGGCCAACCCGGTCCGTCTGCTGGAAGACTATGCGAACGGTTATGCGCTGATGCTGCCACCGACCGTGGTCTGCCTCGAGCAGGTTGCCGCGGCTCCCTGCGTCGCCGAGTTCCTGGCCGCCGAGGTCCAGATGGCGCCGGTCACCCCCGTGCTCCTCCAGACGGACGACGCGGTGGTGATCCGCTGCGTCCTTCCCACCCGGCACCTCCCGATGGCGGGAGAATGACTCCTACCTGGGTTGGTGGCGATGTCACCTCGCGGGCAACCTGCGTGCTTGCACCGAATCCGGGCGCAATGACACTGGAGGGCACCAACACCTGGGTTCTGATGGAGCCCGGGTCGGCGCAATGCGTCGTTGTCGATCCCGGACCGCTGGACGAGCAGCACCTTCAGGCGGTGCTGGACGTCGTGGCTCGTCGCGGGGCTCGGGTCGCCCTGACACTGCTCACCCATGGCCATCCGGATCACGCCGAGTCAGGCGGGCGTTTTGGCGAGCTCACCGGAGCTCCGGTTCGAGCCGTTGGCATGGGGCACGACGGCCTTGGCGATGGAGACCGGCTGAGGGTCGGCGGTCTGGACCTGGCGGTCGTGGCCACGCCAGGTCATACCGGCGACTCACTGTCATTCTTGCTGGCTGCCGAGAACGCGCTTCTCACCGGCGACACGATCCTGGGCCGTGGCACGGCGGTGGTGGCGTGGCCCGATGGTGAGTTGGCGGCATACCTGACGTCGTTGCAGCGCATTGAGGCGATGACGAGCTCACGAGAGGTGACCCGGATCCTGCCGGGCCACGGTCCCACCGTGCCGGATGCGGCCGGCGTCGTGCGGTACTACCTCGAGCACCGGTCGGACCGGCTGGAGCAAGTGCGCGCTGCTGTCGTGCTCAGGGGTCCGGGCGTCGATGGGGTGGTCGAGACGGTGTACGCCGACGTTCCCGACGAGCTCTTGCCGGCGGCCCGGCTCAGCGCCCTGGCCCAGCTGGACTACCTGCGCACTCACCCCTGACCCAGGCCCCAAGTGCGCGGCGAGAGATCTGTCGGGTCAGTGGGCCCGGCGCTGGATGCGCTCGATGTCGATCAGCACGACTGCGCGGGCCTCGAGCTTGATCCATCCTCGCGTTGCGAAGTCGGCCAGCGCCTTGTTGACCGTCTCGCGGGAGGCACCGACGAGCTGGGCTAGCTCCTCCTGGGTCAGGTCGTGGGCGACCAGGATGCCCTCCTCGGACGAGCGGCCGAAACGGTTGGACAGATCCAGGAGAGCCTTGGCCACCCGGCCGGGTACGTCGGTGAAGACGAGGTCGGACAGTGTCTCGTTGGTGCGACGAAGACGCCGCGCGAGCGCTGCAAGCATGGTCGACGCGACGGCTGGGCGACCCGAGAGGAATGTGGTGAGGTTCTCATGGCCGAGCGCGATCAGCTGCGTCTCGGCGACGGCAGTGGCGGTCGCGGTGCGGGCACCGGGGTCGAACAGGCTCAGCTCGCCGAACATCTCACCTGGGCCCAGGACGGCCAGGAGGTTCTCGCGGCCGTCGATACTGGTCAGCCCGAGCTTGATCTTGCCCTCACCGATGACGTAGAGCCGATCACCGCGGTCGCCCTCTCGAAAAAGGACGTCTCCACGTTCGAGACGCGAAGGCGTCATCGAGCCCATGAGGGCGCTTGCGGCGTCGTCATCCAGTGCGGCGAAGAGGGGGCTTTGTCTCACGACATCAATGTCCACACGGGACAGTCTGTCAGAGCCTGGACGCGGGAGCGTCAGTCCGCGCCTGTATGTGGGTTTCGGGACCCTCAACTGCGCCCTCTACTCTTGCAGGGTGTCTGCCCCTTCAAAGCCCGAGTCTCCGGTCGCGTTGACCCGTCGAGCCCGCAAGATCTACCGGACGCTGCTTGAGCGCTATCCCAACGCCCACTGTGAGCTCGACTTCGAGAGCCCGCTGCAGCTGTTGGTGGCCACGGTGATGTCCGCTCAGACCACCGATGTCAGGGTGAACATGGTGACTCCGACGGTCTTTGCCCGATACCGGAGCGCGGCGGACTTTGCCTCGGCGGATCGCACCGAGCTTGAGACGATGATCCAGTCCACGGGCTTCTATCGCGCCAAGACCGACTCCTTGATCAAGCTGGGGACGGCGCTGGTCGAACGATTTGACGGTGAGGTTCCTCCTCGACTCAAGGATCTTGTTACCCTTCCCGGGGTCGGCCGAAAGACCGCGAACGTAGTGCTGGGCAATGCTTTCGGCATCCCGGGGATCACGGTGGACACGCATTTCGGGCGGCTGGCGAGGCGCTTCGGCTGGACGTTGGAGGAGGATCCCGTGAAGGTTGAGCACGCTGTGGGTGCTCTTATCCCCAAGAAGGACTGGACCATGCTCTCCCACGTCCTGATCTTCCACGGACGACGCACCTGCCACGCCCGCAAGCCCGCCTGTGGCGTGTGCCCGGTTGCCGGTTGGTGCCCGTCCTACGGTGACGGAGAGACCGACCCGGTCAAGGCGGCGCTGCTGTTGAAGTACGAGCTCAGCCCGGTTCAGTCGTGACCGTCCAGCAGCCGCAGTGGATGGCGCACCTGGTGGCGCAGCTGGGTCAGCAGGATCCGGGCTTCTTCAGCCGGTTCCTGCCCCCTGACGAGGGTGGTCGGCCGTCCGCAGTGCTGATCCTCTTCGGACCGGGCGCCGAGGGTGGCGAGGATGTAGTGCTGACCGAGCGATCGCACAGCATGCGTTCGCACGCGGGTCAGGTCTCCTTCCCAGGTGGTGCGATCGATCCCGTTGACGCCGGGCCGGTCTCTGCGGCTCTGCGGGAGGCGCAGGAGGAGGTGGGCCTTGATCCGGCCGGTGTTCAGGTTGTCGCCGAACTGCCGGCCCTGTATCTGCCGCCCAGCAACTTCGTGGTTACACCCGTCCTGGCCTGGTGGGCACAGCCGAGCCCCATCAGCGTCGTCGACCATCTGGAGGTGGCGAGGGTTCTGCGAGCACCGCTGTCCGAGCTCACCGACCCTGCGCGGCGATTCACGGTCTCGCACCCCAGCGGTTTCGTCGGTCCGGCGTTCGACGTCGACGGTTTGCTGGTGTGGGGGTTCACCGCCGGGTTGCTTTCCAAAGTCATCGAGCTGGCGGGCCTCGAACGGTCCTGGGACCGCGCGGACCACCGGCCGTTGCCCCTGCATCTCATGGGGGCCCGCGACAGGTCGGTGCCGCCGACCGGGGCCCTGGGAGGCACGCCATGATGGCAAACTCGCTTGACCTTGTGCTGGCCCTCGTCCTGGTGAGCTATGGATTCATCGGCTATCGCCACGGTTTGGTCGTCAGTGTCATGTCCTTGGTCGGTTTCCTGGCCGGCGGTGCTCTGGGTATGTGGGTGCTGCCCGCGCTGCTGCGGCACTGGGACGCGGTCGACAACAACGTCGTGTGGCGCACCTTGGTCCTGGTTCTGGGGGTGTTTGTCCTCGCCGCTCTGGGTCAGTCGATCTTCGTCGCCGCTGGTTTTCGCATGCGTGGCGGGCTGAGAGACAAGCCGGGACGGGTAGCCGACTCCGCCCTGGGTGCCGTGGCCACGGTGCTCGCCGTGTCCGTGCTCGTATGGTTCCTGGCCGGCGCAGTTCGAGGGGGCTCTCAGACCCCGTTGGCGAGGGCGATCGGCACGTCGCGGATCATTTCGACGATTGACCGTCTGGTGCCGGCACAGACAGGGCGACTGTTCGCAGGGTACCAGTCGGTTCTTGACCGTGAGGGCTTCCCTCGTGTCTTCGAGGGCGTCCGTGCCGAGCCGATCGCTCCTATCGCGCCACCGGACAACCAGCTGGAGTTCGGCGCCGGTGTGGCCCGGGCTGCCATGTCCATCGTCAAGATCACGGGCGTGGCCTCGTCATGCAACCGGGAGCAGGAGGGCAGCGGCTGGGTCGTTGCCCCGGAGCGGGTCGTGACCAACGCCCACGTCGTTGCTGGGACAACGTCCGAGAACGTTCGGATCGGGGGCGCCGGGCGATCGTACGACGCCCACGTGGTCCTCTTTGACCCCAAGCGTGACCTGGCCGTGCTGTCCGTGCCCGGGCTCCCGGCTCCCGCGTCGAGGCAGGGCGTGAACCTCAAGCGTGCCGGAGGTGCTGTCGTCGCCGGTTTCCCGCTCAACGGGCCCTACCGTTTGGACACCGCCCGGGTGCGCGACGTCCTGATGGCCACCGGCGCTGACATCTACGACAGCCCGGGTGTTGTCCGTCAGGTCTACTCGCTCTATGCCAGGGTCCAGCCGGGGAACTCCGGAGGGCCTCTGCTATCGCCCAGCGGTGCGGTGGTCGGGATCGTGTTCGCCAGGTCGCTCGATGACGACAAGACCGGGTACGCCCTCACCCTGGATGAGGCCCGTCCGGATCTCAACGCCGCCAACAGCGCTTTCTCGCCAGTGAGCACCGGGGGATGTGTCGCCGGATAGGTCAGGGCAGGCTGTTCATCCAGCGTACGAGGTGTGCGTTGACCTGCGAAGGTGCTTCCTCGGGCAGGAAATGTCCGGCGTCTGCGACGAAATGCTGCTCGAAGGAACCCTTGACGTATGCCGAGGACATCGGGGCGAGAGCCGGCATCACAGCCCGGTCCTGTTCACCCTGCAGTTGGAGAACCGGCACCGTGATGGGGGACCTCACGCAATGGGCAAACCGCCGACCATCCAGTCGCCACTGACTGCGGACCACCCAGCGGTAGTACTCCGCGGCGGAGTGGGCGACGAAGGGCAGAGCCATCGCCTCGGCGTAGCGCAGGGCCAGGTCGCGCGGAGGCCACAGCCCGCCCGGAGCCGACCAGGCACCCAGCAGGCGTTCGACGTACGCGGGGCTCTTGCTCATCTGATGCTCGGGCACGAAGGGGCGTTGTAGTCCGGCCAGATAAGCGTTGGCCCTGACCTGGGCTGGGTTGCGCACTGATGCGTGGCGCAGCACCAGTGGATGTGGCATGCCCAGGGCGGCGACGGCTCTGGTGACGGCGGGCTGCATGGTCGGCATCGACCAGGCGATCCAGCCGCCCCAGCCGTGCCCGATGATCGCAGCGGTGCTCTCTCCCAGCGATCGTACGATGCTCGCGACATCGGCTGCCAGGGTGAACGTGTCGTACCCGCGGGGTGGTTTGTCGGAGGCTCCGTAGCCGCGCAGATCAATGGCGGCCACATGATAGCCGGCCTGGGAGAGTGCGATCAGCTGATCGCGCCAGGCCCACCAGAACTGCGGAAAGCCGTGCAGCAGAACGACAAGTGGGCCCTGGCCGATCTCGGCCACGTGAAAGCGGGCGCCGTTGGCGGCGACGAACCGGTGCTCCCAAGGTCCCTCGATGAGCACAGATGACGCATCGTTGCTCATGTGCGGAGATCTCGCTTCGACGCTGGTGGATGTGGTCACGAAGTGCTGGTGTCAGGTGCTGCTGGGTCTGACGGCCGCGATGGTGTCCTGGGTGCTCTTGATGGCCCGTTCGGGCTTGCCCTGGAGGCTATCGATACTGCGCTTGCCGGCGAGCACCAGGATCACGCCGATCACCAGCAGAACGCCGGCCACGATGAGGAACGCGGCCCAGGGGGCCAGCCCCGCCGCAACCAGACCGTAGGCCGCAGAGATCAGCAGCAGGATCAGCGCCAGGAAGACCAGGGTCCCGGCCGCAGCGAACATGCCCGCACCGAGGCCGGCTTTCTTTGCGTCGGCCTTCATCTCGGCCTTCGCCAGAGCCAGCTCGCTGCGCATGATGGAAGAGATGTCGTGGGTCGCGTCGGCCACGAGCTGGCCGAGGGTGCGCTCCAAGGCGTCGTCGTTCTGACTGGTCATCGAACCTCACCTCCGGTGTTGTGTTCCCCACGACCCTACTCAGTGTGGGGCCGAAACAGGTGCCTGACGTCAGCGAACGGCCTGACTACGCGCGGAACAGGCTCTCCAGCTGCGGGTGCCAGCGTTCTTCTGCCGAGATCAGGACCTCGTCGCCTGCCGTGAACCGGGTGTCGCCGCGGACTGAGACCAGAGCGCGGTCACGGACCAGCATGTTGACCCAGACATCGGCGGCCTCCTCGGAGTCGCCGGCCGCTTCGGCGACGTCTTCGACGGTCCTGCCGTCCGCGGGCGAGCCTGGCACGACGGTCAGACGCAGCACTCCCTCAGGTTCCTCGGCCAGGCGCACCCCGAACGACCAGGGCTGGGGCTGCAGAACGCGCATCGGAAGGTGCAGCGCCCGGACAACAGTCGGCACGAGACTGCCCTGGACGATGACAGAGAACGCGACGACGATGATGACGATGCCGTACAGCTGATGCGCGCCCGGGATGTTTGCGGCCAGCAGAAGACTCCCCAGCAGGATGGGCACCGCACCCTTGAGGCCGGCGAAGAGCACGAAGGCAAGCTCGCCTCGGCGCAGCTTGGCTGGTATCAGGCACAGACCCACCAACAACGGCCGAATGATCAGAGCCATGGAGGCACCGAGCACCAGGCCTGGCACCCACACGTCCGTTCGAGTCAGGTCGGCAAGGTGCACGGTCAGGCCCAGCACCACGAACGCGACGATCTCGCCGAGGCTGGCCAGCGCCGAATGGAAGCGCTCGATTTCCCGCTTGAAGGGGGCTCGCTCGTCGCCCAGGACAATGCCGGCGACAAAGACCGCAAGGAAGCCTGAGCCGTGCGCCATGGTGGTCGCGCCATACAGAACCAGCACGCACGCGAGTGTTCGGAGCGGGTACAGGCCCTCACTTGGCAGCGAGACGCGGCGCATGAACCACAGCAGGGCTCGTCCGCCCAAGAGCCCGAAGGCGACCCCCATGCCCATCTGGAGGATGAACTCACCCCCGACGTGCACCAGAGCGCCGCCGCTGAGCGATCCGGCAGCCAGCAGGCTTATCAGGAGGGCGATGCCGACCGGGTCGTTCGCCCCAGACTCGCCCTCCAGAATTGTGGAGGAGCGGCCGGCTATCTCGCGTTGTCCCAGGATGGAGAACACGACCGCAGGGTCGGTCGGCGCGACGGCTGTGCCGAGCAGGAGCGCGACGTACCAGCTGAATCCGAACCCGAAGTGCGCCACGGCGGCCACTGCGACCGTCGTCAGAAACGTCCCGGCGACCCCTACCACAACGATGGGAGCGGCCGCGGCCTGGAATCGCCGCCAGCCGATGTGCATGCCACCGTCGAACAGGATGCATATCAGCGCCACGGTGACGATGCGTTCGACCATCCGCTCGGGCGGTGCCCTCAGGCCGGGCACGACGGCTGCCGCGAGGGCGGCAGCGGCCAGGAACAGTGCAGGTGCGGGAACCCGCAGCCGAGCCGTGAGCCGGTTGGAGAGCACTGCAACGACGGCCGCGAGCGACAGAAGAAGCAGCAGCTGGGCGAAGGGGCCGACGTCGGTCATGGACCTCCTTGGTCGGGGCAGCGGTCATCTCGTTGCCGACCAGACTTCCCGGCGCACCACGGTGAGTCTATCGGCTCAGGACCCTGGGCCAGGCTCAAACTGGTCGGCAGGCGCGGGGTCTGACGGCAACAAAAAGATGAAGGGCATCGGGCGCGCGGCACACCCAATACCCTTCACCTGTGAGGTGAGCTGCTCCTGGCTACCCCTCGCCGGAACCGGAAGCGAGGCCGCTCTTGATCAGGGCCATGACGCTCGAGTCGGCCAAGGTGGTGACGTCGCCGACCTCGCGGTTCTCGGCCACGTCCTTGAGCAGACGGCGCATGATCTTGCCCGAGCGGGTCTTGGGCAGCTCGTTGACGATCATGATCTGGCGCGGTTTGGCGATCGGGCCGATCTCTTTGGCGACGTGGTTGCGCAGCTCAGCCACGATGTCAGTGCCCTCATCGGCGTTGCCGCGCAGAATGACGAACGCACACACGGCCTGACCGGTCGTCTCGTCCTTGGCACCGACCACGGCGGCTTCTGCCACCTTGGGGTGGGACACCAGCGCGGACTCGATCTCGGTGGTGGACAGGTTGTGGCCTGCGACGATCATCACGTCGTCGACCCGGCCGAGCAGCCAGATGTTGCCGTCGTGGTCCTTCTTGGCGCCGTCACCGGCGAAGTACAGGCCGGGGAAACGCGACCAGTACGTCTCCTGATACCGCTCCGGATCGCCCCAGATACCTCGCAGCATGGCCGGCCACGGCTTGGTCAGAACGAGATAGCCGCCGGAGCCGTTCGGGACCGACTTACCCAGGTCGTCGACGACGTCAACGGCCATCCCGGGCACCGCGACCGTCGCAGAGCCGGGCTTGGTGTGGGTCACTCCCGGCAGAGGGCTGATCATGATGGCGCCGGTCTCGGTCTGCCACCACGTGTCCACGATGGGGCATTGGTCGCCGCCGATCACCTTGCGGTACCACATCCAGGCCTCGGGGTTGATCGGCTCACCGACTGTGCCCAGGAGCCGTAGGGAGGACAGGTCGAACTTCCCGGGGATCTCGTCGCCCCATTTCATGAAGGTGCGGATCGCGGTGGGCGCGGTGTAGAAGATGGTCACGCCGTACTTCTCGACAATCTCCCACCAACGGCCCTGGTGCGGGCTGTCAGGGGTTCCTTCGTACAACACCTGAGTCGCACCGAGGGCCAGCGGTCCGTAGACGATGTAGCTGTGCCCGGTCACCCAGCCCACGTCGGCCGTGCACCAGAACACGTCGCTCTCGGGGTGGACGTCATGCACGACGGAGTTCGTGTAGGCGGCCTGCGTCAGGTAGCCGCCGGTGGTGTGGTAGATGCCCTTGGGCTTACCTGTGGTGCCGGAGGTGTAGAGGATGAAGAGCGGGTGCTCGGAGTCGTGCCCCACCACCGGGTGGATGGGGTCCGCGGCTGCGAGTGCCTCATGCCACCACACGTCGCGGCTGGCGTCCCACGCGACCTCGGCGCCGGTGCGCCTGACGACCAGTACCTTCTCGACCGTGCTCTCACCACTGATGGCCTCATCGACCGCCGGCTTGAGCGGCGTTGCCGCGCCACGGCGATATCCGCCGTCAGAGGTCACCACAACCTTGGCCTGGGCATCGCCGATCCGGGTGCGCAACGCATCCGCGGAGAAGCCACCGAAGACCACCGAGTGCGGGGCGCCGATGCGCGCACACGCGAGCATCGTGATGACGGTCTCGGGGATCATCGGCAGGTAGATCGCGACCCGGTCACCCTTGCGGACACCGAGGGTATTCAACGCATTTGCCGCCCGCTGCACGTCGGAAAGAAGGTCGGAGTAGGTGATGTCCCGGGTGTCTCCGGGCTCGCCCACGAAGTGGATCGCAACCTTGTCGCCTCGGCCCGCCTCGACGTGGCGGTCGACGCAGTTGTAGGAGGCGTTCAGCTCGCCGCCGACGAACCACTTGGCGAAGGGAGCATCGCTCCAGTCGAGGGTTTTGTCGAAGTCCTTTGTCCACGTCAGGTACGAGTGCGCCTGATCGGCCCAGAAACCCTCGTGGTCGGCGGAAGCCGCGGCATACAACTCGGCCTTGCCATTGGCTTGAGCGGTGAACTCGGCGCTGGGCGGGAAATAGCGGCTCTCATGCGACAGGTTCTCAAGGGTCTCGTTGGACACAACATCCTCCAGATCACAAGCGGGGTTATGGTCATACTCAAGCCGGTAATGGCTCGCACATCAAGGGCTTCGAGGATCTTGGGCGTCCGGCGGGCTGTTGCCGCGATGAGCGGTCGGATCGGTCAGCTGAGTGATTTGCCGAGGTGCACCGCGTCGGGTTCGTCCACGTAGTGGCCGTATGGCTTGCCATCGACGTCGGTGTAGCCCGATGACCGGTAGAGCTCGATCGCGCTCGTCTGCGGCCGCCCGGTCTCCAGGACCAGCCAGTCGATCCCGGCGGCGCGGGCACTGGTTTCAAGCTCCGCCAGGACCACGCGGGACAGGCCGCGGCCTCTGGCGCAGGGCGCGACATACATCCGCTTGATCTCTGCGGCGTTCGCGGAAGGGAGGCCGGGTCGATCGCCAAGGCGTCGCCACCCACCCATCGCGACGGGGACACCCCGCAGGTACCCCACCACGAAGTGCCCGGTGGGTGCTTCGAAGTCGGCAACCTCCACGAAGCTCTCGTCACCCGGCCCACCGTAGAGCTCGCTGTAGTGCGCCTGTACCTCAAGGGTCAGCGTGACGACGTCAGGGTGGCCGTAGGGGCGGGGGATGAGTTCCACGACAGGACTGTATGCCGGTTGGTCACCCGGTGGTCGTGGCCATGACGTCGTGGCTGCCAGCGCAGGACCGCACACCTGCATGGCATGCGCCCGCAGGCAATTGCGCCAACTCAAGCGGCACCGTCGTGACAATGCGTAGCCTTGGAGATTATGGATCGGGACGAGCAGGCTGAAGCACCATGGCCGGTTTAGGAGCAATGGCCGATCGACCTTGAGGTGATGGTGGCGAAGAACATCCGCTGGCTCAGGGAAGGTCGTGGCATCAGCCAGCAGCAGCTCGGGTCAGACCTGTTCCTGCATGGTTCTGGGATCCACCAGATCACCGTCGCCAAGCTTGAGTCAGGGGCGAAGCCGGTACGGCTCAACGATATTGCGGCGATTGCGGCCTATGTCGAAGTGCCTATCGAGGCGCTATGGCAAGACGACGCCGAGATGCCGAAGAGAATCGGCGACGAGCGTCAAGGCGCCGCCCAGGCCGCCGATGTGGAGCAGACAGCTGCCGACTACTACACCCAACAGAGGATCGAGCGGCTGCGGGACAAGTGAGGGCGAACGAGAACCGCCCGGCTACGTTGTTGGACAACGTAGCCGGGCGGTTCAGGCCGATCATTGACGTGCAGGCAGTGCCGACACCGCCTCTTCTGACATCCGGGCCAGGGTCAGCGGGGCCAGGTCGGCAGGATGACCTTCTTGGCGGTGTTGTTGAGGACGCCGGCGAAGGATGCGTACCATGCCACCAGGGCGGTGATCAGGCCCAGGTAGCCGCCGATCTTGGTCATCGACGTGGAACTGCCGAGCTCGCCCACCGTCAGGAACGCGAAGGTGAGCAACAAAGTCGCGAACAGCATGAAGAGCACTCCCGATATCCGTGAGGCGACCACCATCATGTAGAGCGTGAAGATGGTCCAGGCCAGCAGGAACACGCCGACCCCCTTGCCCGCGTCGGTCCCGGTCGTGGGCAGGTCCTTGGCGTGCGAGACGAGGTACCAGAACGCCATCCAGAATGCGCCGTATGAGCCGAACGCCAGGGCGCCGAACGTGTTGCCCTTGGCGAACTCCCACATCCCGGCGAACAGCTGGGCGATGCCGCCGTAGAACAGTGCCACGCCGAGGACGACGACCTCGGCGGACTTGGGCGCAATTCCCGAGTTGAAGCAGCTGAGCATGAAGGTGGTGAGCGCGAACCCTGCCAGGCCAAGTGGTCCGGGATCGGCGAAGTGTGCGCCGAACGACGGTGCGGGAGCGGTTGTGGGGGATGTTGAGTGGGCCGAAACCTGTGCCATGACTTTCCTTTCACGAGGGCGGCAGGCCGCCCGGAGAACTCACAGATTAGGGGCCCAGGAGGTCGGCCGTCAGACCTCGCGCCTGCTCATGCGACCACCGGGCGCACGGTCTCGATGTGCGGGCGTGGAGGTCACGCCGAGCGGTCAGTCTGGGACGCCAAGCGGTTAGAAGTCGCCGGTGCCTCAAGGGCGCTGTTCGGCGAGGTGGGCGCTGAGGACCTCGGGGGCATGCAGACGCACCATCGTGCGGGCCGTCCCCCGTGGGATGCGTTTGGGAGTTGCCACAGAGACCACTGCCATGACGACGAAGGTGGTCGGCAGCGTCCACGCAGCAGGCTGGGTGAGCAACGCCCCGGCCCAGCCGCCGTGCACCTGTCCAAAGATTGTCGTGAGCACCGCCGCGCTCGCCAGGGTGCCGCCGACGACCAGGCCGGCCCCGGCACCGGTAGTGGACAGGCGTCGCCACCAGATGCCCAGGACGAGAAGGGGGCAGAAGGTAGACGAAGCGATAGCGAAGGCCAACCCCACTGTGTCAGCCAGCCCGATGTCCCGGGCTGCAAGTGACAGCCAGAAGGGCACGATGACCGCGGCGATCGCAGAGATTCGGAAACCGTTGATCGAACGGGCGTCATTGCCGGTGAACCTCTGCACGCGGCCCCGGACCAGGTCCTGGTCGACGACACCGGCCACGCAGATCGTCAGACCAGAGGCCGTGGATAGCAAAGCCGCAAACGCACCACCGGCCAGCATCGCGGACATGAGCTGACCGACCACTCCGGGAACGACGGCTGTGGGCAGTAGCAGGGTGACCGAGTCCGGGGAGGTGCCGGCCGGCAGGTGGGGCAGGTAGATGCGTCCGAAGGCTCCGTACAGCGGGGGAAAGAGGTAGAAGACGCCGAGCAGCGCCAGCACCACCGATGTCGTTCGCCTGGTGGCCGGTCCGTCGGGGTTGGTGTAGAAGCGCACCAACACGTGAGGAAGGCCCATCGTCCCGAAGCAGAGTGCCAGCAGCGTGCTGTAGGTGGCGTAGACGGGGTGCTCCACTCCGCCGAATCCGCTGAGCGGATGCGACCACTGCTGACCCGGTGGCACAGAGTTCACGTGCACAATCGGCTGACCGTGGCGCATCCACCATGAGAGCAGGATGAACGCGGGGACGCTGATGGCGGTCAGTTTGATCCAGTACTGAACGGCCTGGACCAAGGTGATGGACCGCATGCCACCGCCAACGACGTTGATCAGGACCACGACCGCGACGACGAGGTTGCCCACCCACGTCGGTGCCCCGCTAACCGCATGGAGAGCCAGACCCGCAGCCTTGAACTGCGGCACGAGATAGAGCCATCCGATGCCCAGGACCAAGAACGAGCAAAGCCTGCGAATCGCGACACTCTCGAGCCGCGCCTCGGCGAAGTCCGGGATGGTGTAGGCGCCGGAGCGCCGAAGTGGCGCCGCCACGAGCAGCAGGAGGACGAGATATCCGACCGTGTATCCGACCGGCAGCCACAGCATGTCTGCGCCCAGCGTGTATACCAGTCCGGCGACCCCGAGAAATGAAGCGGCAGAGAGGTACTCGCCGCCGATCGCGGACGCGTTCCACGTGGGGGTGACGGTGCGGCTCGCCACATAGAAGTCGCTGGTCGTCCGGGACAGTCGGAACCCGAGGGCGCCGATCGTTAATGTCACCACGCACACCGCGGCAATGGCGGTGATGCCGAACGACGTGTTCACCCGCGCCTCATCGTCGTGATACGAGCTCGGTGAACTCGCGTTCAATCTGTGCGCTCTGTCTCACGTAGTAGTGCCCGGCGAGCCACACCGCGGGGTAGATGAGCACACCAAGAATCAGCCACGGGAGTGGAATCGGGCCGACGTCCAGGGTCCGGGTGGCCGGCACCAGGAGGAATAGCAGCGGCAGTCCGCCGATCATCATCGTTGCTGACGCCAATAGGGACATCGAAAGCCGCCACTGCGCCCGGATGAGGGTGGCCATGTATAGCTCGCCCAGGCGGGTCTGCTCATCGATGTCGGTCGCGACCGGACGCACCGGTCCTTTACGCGGTGTGCCCATTCGGGGGGAGGTGACCCGCACCCGCTTCTGGGGTCCGGGCGTCTGGTTCGGGGAACCTGGCATCAGGGCTACGAGGACGACGAAGACTGCGGGGACGACGACGTGTCCGGTGGCAGCGCGGGCGCCACACCCGACAAGGAGAGCCGGTCGCGTAGGTCGCGCAGGTGGCGCCTGCTCACCTGGAGCTCGACGTCGCCGAGCCGGATCTTGCAGCCTCCGTGGCCGCTGATCACGGCATCGACCTGGGGCAGGGACACGAGGGTGCTGCGGTGGATACGCACGAATCCCGCTCCGGCCCAACGCTCTTCCAGAGTCGTCAGGGACGTGCGCACAAGGTGTGATCCGGTGGCCGTGTGAAGCCGTGCGTAGTCGCCCTGCGCCTGGGCATATCGCACCTGCGAGCGTTTGATGAACGTCGTGACACCGCCCAGCCCGACCGGGATCGTCTCGTCGGTCACGGCCGGACCCGATGGTCCCGTACCCGTTGCCGCAGCCAGCGCGGTGACCACCCGTCGCACCGCCTCCGACAGCCGAGCGGCGCGGACCGGCTTCATGACGTAGTCGGTCGCGCGCACCTCGAAAGCGTCGACCGCGTGCTCGTCGTAGGCGGTCACGAACACCACCTGCGGCCGGTCCGCGAAGCGTGCCAGAACCCGTGCCAGAGCCATTCCGTCTAGGCCGGGCATCTTTATGTCGCAGAACACCACGTCGACGGGAGCGGAGTCCAGGTCGCGTAGAGCGTCGGCCCCGTTGGACGCGGTCCTGATGTCACCGATCCGGTCGTCCTGGCGCAGCAGGTAGGTCAGCTCGGACAGCGCCGGGGCCTCGTCGTCAACCACGAGTGCCCGCAGACCGGCTGTACGCGGGGTCATCTGCTCGGACATGTGGGTCAGACTACGACGACGGTCGTATGCCGGGGGCGAACTTGGGAATACGGAAGGTCACCTTGGTGCCTGCGCCCGGCGCCGTCTCGACCACCAGGCCGCGGTTGTCGCCGTATGCCTGGCGCAGACGGGCGTCGACGTTACCCAACCCCACTGAGTCCTCCAGAGACGTCCCGGCCAGAACCGCGCGCACCACTTCGGGGTCGGAGCCGATGCCATCGTCCTCGACCACGATTTCGGCCTCGGAACCCCGGTCGCTGGCGGTGATGCTGACGTGCCCGACGCCCTCCTTGGACTCGAGTCCGTGATGGACCGCGTTCTCCACCAGCGGCTGGATCGCCAGGTACGGCACGGCGATGGAGAGCACCTCGGGGGCCACCAGCAGTGAGATCTGCAGCCGATCCCCGAAACGAGCCTTCTCCAGGGCAAGGTAGTGCTCGATGTTGCCCAGCTCCTCCGCCAGTGTGGTGAACGCTCCGCCGCGACGGAACGCGTAGCGGCTGAAGTCGGCGAACTCCAGGAGGAGATCACGGGCACGGTCAGGGTCGGTGCGCACGAACGAGGCGATGGCGGCAAGGGAGTTGTAGATGAAGTGGGGGCTGATCTGGGCCCGAAGCGCCCGTAGCTCGGCCTCCACTGCGCGGGACCGCTGACGGCCCAGGTCGGCCAGCTCGACCTGGGTGGACACCCACCCGGCCACTTCCTCGGTGGCCCTCACCAGACCCGCGGAGGCGTTCGGTCCGTAGGCGGCCAGAGCTGCCACGACGCGGTCGTCAGAGATGACCGGTGCCAGGATCGCGGTCCGGATGAGGCACGTCGGATCTCCGCAGGCCACATCTTTGGAATCGAGGACCACTGTGCGACCGGAGGCGAGCACCTCGCTGGCGTGTCGCCACACCTGGTCCCGGTGATGGGTCCCCGTTCCATCCCAGGCGAGCGTGGAGTCCTTGTCGCACACAGCGATTGCCTGGGTGCCCAACATGGCGCGCAGGTGCTTGGCCGCCTTGGACGCGCCTTGGGCTGTGAGTCCCTCGTGAAGGTGTTGGGAGGCCCGCGACGCCGTGTGGAGCGTGTCGTAGGTCTTGCGGTCGACCGGGGAGCCGAACTCTCGGCGACGACGGCCGGCTCTCGTGAAGACCCAGGCCAGGGTCATCATGGCGATCGGCACGACGATGACAATGACGAGTGTGGGTAGGTCGATGGATGGGGGCACGTGGCGAACTCTAGGCTGCAAGGCGTGTCTACCATCGCTGAATCCCTCGCCCCGCTGTCGGCCCTGCCTGGCGTCGCCGAGGCCACCGAAGCCGCACGGCGGGCCTGCACGCAGCTGCGCTGGCATCCGGCGCTCCGGCGTCGGATCCCTGAAGCGGCCGCGGAGTCGCGGGTCCGGGGTGCCCGCGCAAGCGCCGCCCTCGACGGCGCCGAGATGGATCTAGACCTGGTTCGCGATCTTATGCGCGGCGCAACGGCATGGCCGCGCAGTCCCGACCCGCTCGAGGCCGTTCTGCAGGGAGCGGTGCAGGCCACAGCCGAGACGGAGCACATCCGTGCGACGGTCCTCACGGCGCCGTCCCAGGCGCTCGCCCGGCTCCACGCGGCCGCCGCTGGCCACTTGCTTCCGGAGGCACAGGTTGGACGCCCTCGGCAGGCGGGTGAGGTCTCGCGCGAGTTCTCAGATCTCGGGCCGTCGCCTGACGGATCCGTGGTCAGAGACAGGCTTTCAGGAATCCTGGAGCTTTTGCTCTGTGCCAAGGACTCCTCTGCCGTCGTCGTGGCGGCGCTGGTGCATGCGGAGATCGCGACCGTCCGACCCTTCGTACGCGGCAACGGGCTGGTCGCCCGGGCGATGGAGCGGGCGATCGTCCAGGCCAGCGGACTGGACCCGACCGGGGTCGCCGTCGTCGAGCTGGGCCATAGCGCCAGTGGCGCCGGTGGCGGTGCGGCTTACCTGGGCGCGCTCGCGGCATACGGAACGGGCTCACGGCAGGGGGTCGCGCTGTGGATCACACACTGTGCCCAGGCCATCGTGGCCGGGGCTGAAGAGGGCGGCCGTATCGCCGACGCGGTCCTCGTCGGTCGCCTCACCTGAGTCGCTTGACTGACCGCGGCGCGGCTGACCACCACGTCCGCGGCTGACTCCCACGTCCGTCCGAAAGTCAAGACTTTTATTTGCTGCTGAATGGGAGTAGACAAGGAGATAGGTCGACGAGCGAGAGCCCGACGGCCCCGCGAGACAAACGGGCACCCACGCGCGGGCAGTCCACTGATGGACCGATCGTGGCGGGCTTGTCCCACTGCGACTAGTAGATTCACGCTTGGTAACTCGCAAGTCTCGCGGTCTGATGGCACCCCGTTCGCGGGGTGCCATCATCCTGTGTGCGCTGCCACCTACTTTGTGAGCCCGCTCACGTGCGTTGTTCCCACGCCGTTTGCAATCGGCCCCCCAAAAGGCCCATCATTCTGTTATGCACATTCCCCCTCGGGGTTGAGTGTGCCGGCGCACCAACTCCTCCCCCCGGAGTCTGGAGCGTCGACGGCCCCCGATGTCCCCCGTCGGGGGCCGTCCCTATTCTCCGCCATATGGGGGTTTCCACAACCTGTAGACGGTTCGTCCCACCGTCCACAGGTCGGTGGGAGCGATGGCCGGCCAGCTGACCTCAGAGCCACTCTGGTCCCATGAAGACGGCACACATCATCGGAGTGGTTGGTGGGTCAGGCGGCGTGGGTGCCTCTGTGCTCACCGCGGCGATCGCGGTCCGCGCAGCACAGGCGGGACTGCGCCCGGTCTGCCTGGACGGCGACCGGCTCGGCGGGGGACTCGACGTCACACTGGGCATCGAACAGGAGCCGGGGGTGCGCTGGCCCGATCTGGCTGGGGCCAGGGGTCGAATCGACGGTTCCGAGCTGCTGCATCGCCTCCCGTCGGTTGACGGAGTCGATGTTCTCTCGTTCGATTGCGCCCGCGACGTGCCGCTGGCCGCCGAGATCTTTCGGGACGTGCTCCTTGCACTGCGCGTTGCGGCGGATGTAGTCGTTGTCGACCTCCCGCGCCCCGACCACGAGATCTTTGCGGCGCTGGCGCCCTCGGTCGATGTGATGGTTCTGCTCGCCGGGTCGGGCATCTGTGACCTGGCGGGGGCGAGCGCGATCGCTGAGCACCTGATCCAGGTCTGTCCCGACATATGGCTCTGCTTGCGCACCAAAGGCAAGGGGAGTCACTTCGCGGACACCGTGGCGGGAGCCCTGGACCTACCTCTCCTGGCGGTGGTCCGTGAGGAGCCGTCGCTGTCCGCTGACGTGCTTCAGGGAACACCGCCAGGAAGCTCCGCACGGAGCGCACTGGCTGCCGCCGCCGACGCTGTCCTGGCGCGGTGTGTCACGGCGTTGCCGCCGAGATGCCTCGTGAGCGTGTCACCCACGCGCCTCGGCCCCGCGCAGTATGACAATTCTGCCCGTGGTCTCCTCCGGCTTCGTCCTCGTCCTGCGCCCTGATCTGCGCCACACCCGTTCGGGCCACCGGAGGATCCGGCGGCGGCGCAGGAACCCCACCCAGACTCACGGGGCCAGGCCGTCTGCATCGTCGTCTGTGCCGTCGTCTTCATGGTCGGCTGCGCCCTGTGTTGCCGCGACGGCCTTGTCCTTGCGTAGCGGCTTGAGCTTCCTGTGTCCTGGTTGTGCGGCGCGTTCCCCGGCTGATCCAGGTGAACCCGAGGCCGAGCAGGAAAACGGAGAGTGCGCCGGCAAAGGACAGATCCAGGGGCGAGGCTGAGATGGTGACGACGCGTGCTGTCAGTGCGATCGTCGTCGAGGTGGTCGCTGTGGCGATCACCCAAAGACGGTGGCCCCAGCAGCGACCAGGGTAGGTGCGAAACTGAGTGCAATCACGAGAAAGCCTCCTGTACTCGTCGGCCGGTGGCCGTTGTGACGGTGTCACGGGTGGCTATGACACCCATTCCCGGGTGTTTCGACTGCTCCCGCACGATCCGGGCGTCCCTCTGCCGCATCTGGGGACCCGGCGAGAACGGCTGTCAACAAAGAGATGGCGCCGGCCTTGTCCAGGGGTTCGTTGCCGTTGCCGCACTTGGGAGACTGGACGCACGAAGGGCAACCGGTCGCACATTCGCAGGCCACGATCGCGTCCCGTGTCGCGGTCAGCCAGATCCTGGCGGCACGGAACCCTCGCTCGGCGAATCCTGCGCCTCCGGGATGACCGTCATAGACCAGGATCGTCGGACGGCCCGTGTCCGGATGAAGCGCGGTCGAGACGCCCCCGATATCCCAACGATCCGAGGTGGCCACCAGGGGCAACATGCCGATGGCCGCGTGTTCGGCAGCGTGGGCTGCTCCCGGGATGTTGCTCTCGGAGACCCCCGCCGCGTCCAGCATCTCCTTGGTCATGGTCCACCACACCGCCTTGGTGTGCAGAGCCCGCTCCGGCAGGTCGAGTGGATGCTCACCCAGGACCTCCCCACCAGGCAGTATGCGCAGGAACGACGTCACCTGAGAACGCACATCGACGCTGCCGAAACACAGCTCGGCCAGCCCCCAGGCCTGCGACTGCTCGATGCGGCCGATGTCGAACGCGCTCACGGACCGCGCCCGGGTGGACCATCCCGGATCGCCGGCCACGACGATCGCATGGGCGTCGTCGATGTCGTAGTGGGCGACGACGAAGGTCTGACCCTGATGTACGTATACCGCACCTGTATGGACGCTTGAGTGGGCTGCCGGTCCGTCCACAGTGCCCAGCACACGTCCCGTGGACCGCTCGACAATGCGCACGGTCTCACCAGAGCCACGTAGCGAGACATGGTCCGTAGCTCGTTCGGGTCGCGTCCAGAACCACCCACCCGGCCGTCGCCGCAGCAGCCCGCGAGCCACCAGCACCTCCAACAGACCAACCATCGTCGGCCCAAACACCTGCTCGTCGGCTGCCGTGAGCGGCAGCTCGGCGGCGGCAGCGGCCAGATGTGGCGCGAGGACGTAGGGGTTCTGCGGATCGAGGACGGCGGCTTCCACAGGCCGTTCGAACAACGCCTCGGGGTGGTGGACCAGATAGGTGTCCAACGGGTCGTCGCCGGCGATCAGGACCGCCAGGGACGGGGATCCGTTGCGTCCGGCACGACCGGCCTGTTGCCACAGGGACGCACAGGTCCCCGGCCAGCCCGCCATCAGCACCGCGTCCAACCCGCTCACGTCAATGCCTAGCTCCAGAGCGTTGGTGGCCGCCAGACCGCGTAACGCACCCGAGCGGAGCCGTTCTTCCAGCTCACGTCGCTCCTCCGGGAGATATCCACCGCGATAGGCCGCGACGCTGGGCCCAAGCCCCGGGTCCACCTCGGACAGCGATCGTCGGGCGCTCGCAGCGACCGCCTCGACGCCGGCACGGGAGCGACCGAATGCGACGGTCTGCACGCCGTCGACCACCAGGTCTGCCAGGAGGTCGGCGGTCTCGGCAACGGCACTGCGCCGATGCGGCGCATCGAGCTTGTCAACGTCGTCGCCACGCCCGCCCTGGACCAGCCCGGGCTCCCACAGGCCGAACGTCATCGCCTCCCGGGGCGACCCGTCGAGGATGACAGGCCGGACTGGCATGCCGATCAGGGCACTGGCCTGGCTTTCAGGGTCCGCGACCGTCGCGCTCGCGAGGATGAAGGTGGGGAAGGCGCCATAATGTGCGGCAACACGGCGCAGCCGTCGCAACAGCGCAGCCAGGTGCGAGCCGAATACACCTCGGTAGACATGACATTCGTCGATCACGACGTAGCGCAGCGATCTCAGGAACGGGGCCCATCGCGGGTGACCGGGCAGCAGTGAGTGATGCACGAGATCGGGGTTGGTCAGGACGTACTGGCTGTGGCCGCGGATCCAGCGGCGTTCGTCCGCCGGCGTGTCACCGTCGTAGGTCGCAGCTCGCAGCCCGGGGATGGCCAGCGCGGTCAGGCGCGCCAGCTGGTCGGCGGCCAAAGCCTTCGTCGGGCTCAGATAGAGCGCGGTGGCGCCCCGACCGGACGGCGCAGCCGCACCGTCGACAACGTCGGACAGCACCGGCAGCAGGTAGCCGAGGCTCTTGCCCGACGCCGTGCCGGTGGAGATGACGACATGGAGGCCGTCGTGGGCATAGTCCGCGGCCTGCCGCTGATGGGACCACAGCGTCGTGATACCAGATGTGCCCAAGGCCGAGTAGACGGCTGGGGCAACCCAGTCGGGCCACTGGGCGACCTGTTCACGGCGGGAAGGCACCTCGTGGACGTGCACGAGCCGTTCCTTGCGCCGCCCGCTGGACAGACGCGACAGCGCCTCCGGGGGGTCGAAGACCCGCCGGGTCACAGAAGGTGGATCCATGGGCATCAACAAACCGTATGCCTCCGGTTGCGCGACGGGGCTAGTGTGACTTCGGAGTGACCGTTCCGATGACGACGAGAGGAGCGCGACGTGGATCTGTCCATCACCAGCGAGGCTCGCGGCGAGACAACTGTCGTGCACGTGGCCGGGGAGATTGACGTCTACACAGCTCCAGTCTTGCGTGAACATCTCGACCAGCACATCTCGGCGGGGCGCCACGATCTGCTGGTCGACCTCGGGGGGGTCTCGTTCATGGCCTCGACCGGTCTCGGCGTACTCGTCGGGCGACTCAAACTGGTTCGCGCCGCCAATGGCACGCTGCGTCTGGTGTGCTCGAGCGAGCGCATTCTCAGTGTGTTCTCGATCACAGGCCTGGACAAGGTCTTCCAGATCTTCCCAAGCGTCGATGATGCTCTGGCCGCCACCGCCTCGACCGCCTGACGCAGGCCGCAGCCGTCCAGCGCGCCCCGCGGGGCGGGAGACACCTCGCGCCGACACCGGAAGGACACCTTCTGCGGGTTACAATGACCCGCACCACACCCGCCCCGGCGGGTAGGTTGCCGCGTCACGACGGGGACTAACTGGCTACACCTCACGAGTCCGTTGTGCGCAAGCTCGAGTGTGATCTCCCGCATGTCCTTACAGGAGGATTGAATGCCAGGCCTTATCCCAGCCGTTGGCCCGCCCACGCTTACTTTGACAGGCTCGAACCCCACCTTGGTGATCTTGGTTGCCGTCATCGCCGTCGTGGCTTTGACCATGGGTGTCGTCTTCCGTCGGCAGGTTCTCGCTGCTGACCCCGGCACCGCAAAGATGCAAGAGATCGGCGATGCCGTCGAGGAAGGTGCCCACGCCTATCTGGCTCGTCAGTTCAAGACGCTCTCGGTCTTCGTGGTCATCGTCTTCTTCCTGCTTTTGGTTCTCCCTGCAGACACTGCAGGGATTCGGTGGGGACGCTCCGGCTTCTTCATCCTCGGGGCGCTCTTCTCCGCATCGGTCGGCTACTTCGGCATGAGCCTGGCGGTCAAGGCCAACGTGCGCGTCGCCGCAGCCGCCAACGACTCAGGTCGCGACGTGGGCATGCGTATCGCCTTCCGCACCGGTGGCACGGTCGGCATGTTGACCGTGGGCCTAGGTCTGCTGGGCGCTTCTTCGGTGGTGCTCATCTACAAGGGCAACGCACCCACGGTGCTCGAGGGGTTCGGGTTCGGTGCGGCTCTGCTGGCCATGTTCATGCGGGTCGGCGGCGGTATCTTCACCAAGGCGGCTGACGTCGGCGCCGACCTGGTCGGCAAGGTCGAGGCCGGCATCCCCGAGGACGACCCGCGCAACGCCGCGACGATCGCTGACAACGTCGGCGACAACGTCGGCGACTGCGCAGGCATGGCGGCCGATCTCTTCGAGTCGTACGCAGTGACCCTGGTCGCCGCCCTCATCCTGGGCAAGGAGGCGTTTGGAGAGCAGGGTCTCGTATTCCCGCTGATCGTTCCCGCCATCGGCGCGCTGACCGCAATCATGGGCGTCTTCATCACCAAGCCTCGTCCGGGTGAGAACGGCCTCAACGCGATCAACCGGGGCTTCTTCATCTCGGCGGCAGTCTCGGCGGTGCTTGCGGCCGTAGCAGCCTGGGTGTACCTGCCGGCCACGTTCGCGGGTCTGAAGTTCACCGACACCGTCGCGGGACAGTCGATCGCCAAGCTCGACGGCACGAAGGTGCTCTTCCTGGCGCTAAACCCGCGCATCGTGGCCACGCTGGCGGTCTTCATCGGTATCGCACTCGCCGCGATCATCCTCATGCTGACCGGACACTTCACCGGCACCGACAAACGTCCGACGATGGACGTTGCCCGAACCTCGCTGACCGGCGCGGCCACGGTCGTGCTGTCCGGCATTGGCGTCGGCCTGGAGTCGGCGGTCTACACCACGGTCATCATCGCCTCGGCGGTCTACCTGGCTTTCCTGCTCGGTGGCGGATCCATTTTCCTGTCGTTGTTCCTGGTCGCCCTGGCCGGTTGTGGTCTGCTGACCACGGTCGGCGTCATCGTCGCGATGGACACCTTCGGCCCGGTCTCGGACAACGCCCAGGGCATCGCCGAGATGTCTGGCGACGTACATGGCGACGGAGTTCAGGTCCTGACCGAGCTCGACGCGGTCGGCAACACCACCAAGGCCATCACCAAGGGCATCGCGATCGCAACTGCTGTGCTGGCTGCCACCGCCCTCTTCGGGTCGTACACCGACGCCTGGCAGACCGAGCTCACCAAGATCGCTACAGCGGCCAAGCTCACCGACTTCCCGAGCAACTTCGTCAAGTCGATGTTCGACCTGCAGATCGTCACACCGAGCACGCTGGTGGGTCTGCTCATCGGAGCCTCGGTCGTCTTCCTCTTCTCCGGCCTGGCCATCAACGCCGTGACTCGTGCGGCAGGTGCCATCGTCTTCGAGGTGCGACGTCAGTTCCGTGAGCACCCCGGGATCATGGACTACACCGAGAAGCCCGAGTACGGCCGCGTCGTCGACATCTGCACGAAGGACTCGCTGCGTGAGCTCGCCACGCCCGGACTGCTCGCGGCGCTAATGCCTGTCGTGGTGGGCTTCGGCCTGGGGATCGGCCCGCTGGCCGGGTTCCTGGCCGGTGCCATCGGCACAGGCGCCCTGATGGCCGTCTTCCTGGCCAACGCAGGTGGGTCGTGGGATAACGCCAAGAAGATCGTCGAGGACGGTGCCCACGGCGGCAAGGGCTCTGCTGCCCACGAAGCCACGGTCATCGGCGACACCGTCGGGGACCCGTTCAAGGACACGGCAGGACCGGCGATCAACCCGTTGCTCAAGGTCATGAACCTCGTGTCGGTGCTTATCGCCCCCGCGATCGTCACCCTCAGCATCGGCCCCGGCGCGAACGACGTCATCCGATACGGCATCGCGCTGACCGCTCTGGCAATTGTGGTGGTCGCCGTGGCGATCAGCCGTAGTCGCGAGATTGGTATCGGTGTCGACAGTGACGACAGCGGCAACGGCGACGACAAGCTTGCCGTGGACGAGCCTGCGTCGGTCTGAGCTCAGAGCGAAGTACTGACCCACAGACCAATGGCCGGTCACTTCATCCCAGGTGACCGGCCATTGGGTCTGCCGGAGGTCATGTGGTCTGAGGTCGTACGTACCTCAGAGGTCAGCTGAACTGCCAGGATCGCTTTGACAGGCCGTACCAGAACCCGTCAATGACACTGCGGTTCGTCAGGTCGCCGCTCTCGTAGGCCGCACCCAGGGCCACGAACAGCGGCGCGAAGTGCTCCGTGCGCGGATGTGCCTGGTGGGCGGCCGGCGCCTTGGCCAGGAAGTCCAGCATCGAGTCGACGTCGGTTGACTCCATCGTCTCGCGGGCCCAGGCGTCGAACTCGCGGGAGGCCGCGGGGGCGGGGGCGTCCGAGTCGGCGCCGGGGTTGAACCAGCGCAGGTTGTGGGTGGTGAACCCCGACCCGATGATCAGAGTCCCCTGGTCGCGCAGTGGCGCGATCTTGCGGCCGATCTCGAACAGCTTCTGGGGGTCGAGGGTCGGCATCGACATCTGCAGGACCGGGACGTCGGCCTGCGGGAACATCTCGACGAGCGGGACGTAGGCGCCGTGGTCCAGGCCGCGGCTCTGGTCATGGTGCACCGGTGTGCCGGGAGCGGTGAGCAGCCTGGTGACGTCTGCTGCGAGTGCAGGGGCGGCGGGCGCGTCATACGTCACCTCGTAGTATCGCTGCGGGAAGCCCCAGAAGTCATAGATCAGAGGCATTTTCGTCGTTGCCGACAGGGCGAGCGGGGCCTGCTCCCAGTGGGCCGAGACCATGAGAATGCTCTCCGGTCGGGGCAGATCGGCTGACCAGGAGGCGAGCTCCTTGGTCCAGGTGCTGTCATCCGCGAGCGGGGGAGCGCCGTGGCTGAGGTACAGAACGGGCATCCGGCTCGTGTTGGCCGCAGGGTCAGCTGTCGTGGTCATGACCCAACAATATCTCGACAAGTTCAATGTTCAACTATATCTCAGCTGTGTTCCTCGCCACCAACTCCTCCCCAGGTTGCCCTGTACCAGCCAATAGGCGCTACGGTCGATGCGCATTGCCATGTCGGAGCAGCGACGAATCCGCTGCACGTGGTGATGGGAAGGTGATGATGCAACGTGGCAAGTACATCTGCACGCAAGACCTCTGGACGCACGCTCGTCATCGTCGAGTCACCGGCAAAGGCCAAGAAGATCGCCGAGTACCTCGGCAAGGGCTATGACGTGGACGCCAGCGTCGGGCACATCAGGGACCTGCCCAGCCCGAGAGACATGCCGGCGGAGATGAAGAAGGGGCCCTACGCCAAGTTCGCCGTCGACGTGGACAACGGCTTCGACGCCTATTACGTGGTCGACCCCGACAAGCGCAAGAAAGTGTCCGAACTGAAGCGCCTTCTCAAGGACGCCGACGAACTCCTGCTGGCCACCGATGAGGACCGCGAGGGCGAGGCCATCGCGTGGCACCTCTTGGAGGTCCTCAAGCCCCAGGTGCCGGTCCGCCGGATGGTGTTCCATGAGATCACCAAGGAAGCGATCATTCGCGCCGCCAACGAGACCCGCCAGCTCGACACCCGTCTTGTGGACGCTCAGGAGACCCGCCGGATCCTGGACCGGCTCTACGGGTACGAGGTCTCGCCGGTGCTGTGGCGCAAGGTCCGCCAGGGCCTTTCGGCTGGCCGCGTGCAGTCGGTGGCGACCCGCATCGTGGTGGAGCGTGAGCGTGAGCGGATGGCCTTCCGCGCCGCCTCGTACTGGGACGTCGAAGGTGACTTCGCGCCGGACTCCACTGCGGCACAGGCCTTCACAGCCCGGCTGAGCATGGTCGACGGCCTGCGTGTGGCCACCGGCCGGGACTTCGGCGACGACGGCGCGCTCAAGAGCTCCAAGGTCGTTCACCTCGACGAGGCCGGCGCCCACCTCATCGCCAATGCCGTCATGGACGACGCCGTGGTCACCGTCACCGACGTCGCCGAGAAGCCGTACACCCGCCGTCCCTACGCGCCATTCACGACCTCGACGCTGCAGCAGGAGGCGAGTCGCAAGCTGCGCCTGTCGAGCAAGAACGCCATGCGGGTGGCCCAGCGCCTGTACGAGAACGGCTACATCACCTACATGCGCACCGACTCGACCACGCTGTCGGAGGCCGCGCTGACCGCAGCCCGCGGCCAGGCTCGAGACATGTACGGCGCCGAGTACGTCCCGGACTCACCTCGCCGTTATGAGAAGAAGGTCAAGAACGCGCAGGAGGCTCACGAGGCGATTCGCCCCGCCGGCGACGCCTTCCGCACCCCAGCACAGGTTGCCGGAGAGCTGCGCGGCGAGGAGTTCGCGATGTACGAGTTGATCTGGAAGCGCACGGTCGCCTCGCAGATGGCCGACGCCCGCGGCTCCACCGCCACGGTCAAGCTTGGTGGCACCCTTGCCGACGGTCGCGTGGTCGAGTTCTCCGCCAGCGGCACGGTCATCACGTTCCGGGGCTTCCTTGCGGCCTACGAAGAAGGCCGTGACGATGACTCCACAGCGCGCGCCCTTGCGGCTGACCAGGAGCGCCGGCTGCCGAAGCTCTCCGTCGGGATTCCGCTCGACGTGCTGCGAGCGGAGGCCGGCGGCCACGAGACGTCGCCTCCGGCTCGCTATACGGAAGCAACGCTGGTGAAGGCCATGGAGGAGAAGGGGATTGGTCGCCCGTCTACGTACGCGTCGACCGTCGGCACGATCCAGGACCGCGGCTACGTCAACAGTCGTGGCTCAGCCCTGATCCCGACGTGGCTGGCGTTCGCCGTGACCAGGTTGCTCGAGGAGCACTTCACCAAGCTCGTCGACTACGACTTCACCGCCTCCATGGAGGAGGACCTCGACCGCATCGCCAACGGCGAGGAGCAGCGCGTCGACTGGCTGCGGCGCTTCTACTTCGGGGAGGAGGCCACCTCGGTCGAAGGTCTGCGACACCTGGTGGATGACCTCGGTGAGATCGACGCCCGAGAGATCTCCACCATCGCGATCGGCGAGGGCATCGTCGTGCGGGTCGGCCGTTATGGCCCCTACGTCGAGGAGACCATCCCGGCCGGGGTCGACCCGGCCACCGGTGAGGTTGCCGAGGACGCCACCGGCCAGGTCCGTCGGGCCACGATCAACAACGACATCGCCCCGGACGAGATGACTCCGGCCATCGCCCGCGAGCTGCTCGAGGCGGCTGCTGATGACGGTCGCGTCCTTGGCCAGGATCCCGAGACGGGGCGCGACATCGTGGCCAAGGCCGGTCGTTATGGTCCCTATGTCACCGAGGTGCTGCCGGAGGAGGTTGCTGCGCTCAAGGGCAAGTCCAAGGTCAAGCCTCGTACCGCCAGTCTCTTCAAGGACATGGAGCTTGCCACCCTTGACATCGACACCGCGCTGCAGCTGCTCACCCTGCCTCGCGTCGTCGGACAGGATCCCGCCGATGGCGAGGACATCACGGCCCAGAACGGTCGGTACGGTCCTTACCTGAAGAAGGGCACGGACTCGCGCTCCATCCAGACCGAGTCGCAGTTGTTCACGATCACCCTGCAGGAAGCCCTGGCGATCTACGCCAAGCCCAAGGAGCGCGGACGGGCTGCAGTGGCGCCTCTCAAGGAACTGGGCGACGATCCGGTGTCCGGCAAGCCGATGGTGGTCAAGGAGGGCCGGTTCGGCCCCTACGTCACCGACGGCGAGACCAATGCGACCCTGCGCAAGGACGACGAGCCGGAGACGATCACACCTGAACGTGGCGCAGAGCTGTTGGCCGAGAAGCGTGCTCGGGGGCCGGTGACCCGAAAGCGAGCCGCCAAGAAGAGCGCGACGAAGAAGACAGTGACCAAGAAGGCAACCGCCAAGAAGAGCGCGGCGAAGAAGACAGCGACCGCCAAGAAGGCGCCGGACACGAAGGTGACTGCCGAGGAGGTGACTGCCGAGATCGCCTGATCCGCATTCGTCCGCCCAGCGAGGCATACCCGCATCGTGACCCGGCGACATGCCGTTGTGAGAGTGGGGCTTGACCCTCACGCGACGTGAGGCCCCACGGTAGGGACATGACCGCGATGACGACAGTGAACGGGAAGGCGCTCGAAGCCTTGACGGTGGGCCAGGTGGCCGAGCAGTTCGGCGTCACGGTGCGCTCGCTACACCACTATGACGAGATTGGTCTGCTGGTGCCGAGCCAGCGCACGCCGGCCGGCTACCGGCACTACACCACGAAGGACATCACCCGACTGCAGCACGTGGTGGTCTATCGCCGGCTCGGTTCTCACTGGAAGAGATCGCCGCCCTGCTGCAGGAGCAGGTGGCGGCCGACAGCGCGGCCGTGATCGAGCACCTGCGTCGCCAGCGTGCCGCGGTCCTGTCCCGCCTTGATGAGATGCGTGATCTCGTTTCGGCCATCGACCAAGCGCTGGAGAAGGAGATGTCTGGCATGAAGTTGACCCAGGGAGAGCAGAAAGAGCTGTTCGGAAACGGCTTCTGCGAGGAGTACGCCGACGAGGCCGAGCAGCGCTGGGGCCAGACCGAGGCGTGGAAGCAGTCGCAGAGGCGGACGTCCAAGTACACCAGGCAGGACTGGGTTCAGATCAAGGCCGAGATGGACGCCACCAACGCGGTCTTCGTTGCTGCGATGGACGTTGGCCAGCCGGCCGCAGGCGTGGAGGCCATGGATGCGGCGGAGCGGCACCGGCTGCACATCCAGAAGTGGTTCTACGATATCTGCCCGGAGCTACACCGCGGTCTGGGCGACATGTACATCGCGGACCCCCGGTTCACGAAGGACTACGAGGACATCAGGGCCGGGATGGCTCAGTACGTCCGCGACGCGATCCACGCGAACGCCGACAGAGCGGGTACCGCAGGCAAGCACTCACAGCGAGGCAGCGAGCGGACGGCCCCGTCGATCCTGTCGGATCTGCGGGGCCTCGGTGTGGCTCAATCGTTACCATCTCGCCTGTTGCTGTTCACTGTATACAAGATAGGATCTGATGATCCAACACCCCCTCGAATGGGAGCGCGTCATGAGATTTCCGGACTATCAGCCCTCCGGGCGTCGGCGTGCGGGGGCGCTGGCGGTCACTGTCGCCGCCACCGTCCTGTCGATGGCAGTCGCCGGCTGCTCCTCGGTAACGCCGGTTAATACCGCTGCGGCAGGGCCGGCCTCGGGCGCGGCGGGCGACTCTTTCGGCGAGCCGGCTCAGGCAGCCCAGGTCAAGGACGGCGGTGCCCTCGTGATGGCCCTGTCCGCCGAGCCGGACAAGCTGGACCCCACCCTCTCGCGCAGTCTCTACTCTCGATACGTCTTCAGCTCCATGTGCCAGAAACTCTACGACGTGGACTCTTCGGCCAAGATCGTGCCGCAGCTGGCGACGGCCCTTCCCACGGTCACCGACGGGGGAAAGACGGTCACGATCCCCGTCATGGAGGGCGCCAAGTTCGCTGATGGCACGGCGTTCGACGCCGCTGCGGTCAAGGCGACATTCGAGCGCAACCTGACCCTGAAGGGGTCGGGTCGTAAGAGCGAGCTCGGGCCGATCACCAGCGTCGAGGCGACAGACACCAAGACCGTGGTGGTCCACCTGTCCAAGCCGTTCGCGCCGTTGACCGCAGCCCTGACGGACCGGGCCGGGATGATCCTCAGCCCCAAGGCGACCAAGGCACTGGGCAAGGACTTCGCGAATGCGCCCGTGTGCGTCGGGCCGTTCAAGTTCGCCAAGCGCGTGCCGCAGAACTCGATCGACCTGGTCAAGGACCCCAACTTCTACAACGCCGCGAAGGTCCACCTAGCCTCGATCTCCTACCGGATCATCACCGATGCCAGCATCCGGGCCGCCAACTTGCGCTCGGGTGATGTCCAAGTGGCTGACTCGCTGTCGGCCCAGGACGTGCCCAGCCTGTCCAAGGACAGTGCGCTGACGGTGCTGCAGTCCCAGTCTCTGGGCTACCAGGGCGTCACGTTCAACGTCGGCAACGTCGACGGGGTCGGCTCGCCAGCCAAGCCGATCGACCGTCCGGAGGCCAAAGACCCCAGGATCCGGCAGGCCTTCGAGCTCGCGATCGACAGGGCCGGCCTGGTCAAGGTGATCTTCAACAACCTCAACACCGTTGCCTGTTCGCCGATCTCGCCCAAGAGCGAGTTCTCCAGCCCAGCTGTCCAGCAGTGCACCCCGCACGACCCGGCCAAGGCCAAAGCCCTTCTGAAGGAGGCCGGGGTCACGACGCCCTTCTCGGTAGACATGATCACCTCTAACAACCCCGATAGCCTGCGCCTGGCCCAGGCGCTGCAGTCGATGGTCAAGGAGGGCGGCTTCGACCTGAAGATCAAGCCGGTGGAGTACGCCTCACTTCTGGACCAGCAGGACCGTGGTGACTTCTCGTTGCTGCAGTTGGGTTGGTCGGGTCGTATCGACCCGGATGCCAACATCACCAACTTCGTCGGTGTCGGTGGCAGCCAGAACGTTGCCGGTTACAACGACCCCGTCGTGGACGCCTTGCTGGGCAAGGCCCGGCAGAGCCAGGACCTCGGCGAGCGCAAGGACCTTTACGCCCAGGTCGTCGCCAAGCTGCACGAGGCCGACCCGTTGATCTACCTATACCGCCAGCGCAACCTCACGGGGGTCTCCAACACGGTCAAGGGCGTCCAGGTCTTTCCGGACGGTGTCATCCGCGTTGCTTTTGCGGGACAGGGCAAATAGGGCCCCGTGCGGCGATATCTGCTCAACCGGGCGTGGCAGTCCTTGCTGACCCTGTTGCTGGCCACGGTGGTCGTGTTCCTGGGCGTCCGCGCTCTGCCCGGTGATCCAGCCCTCGCCCTCGCAGGCGAGGACCGGACGCCGGAGGCGCTCAGGGCCATCCGCCAGGAGTACGGCCTGGACCAGTCGCTCCCGGTGCAGTTCTGGCACTTCGTCAGCCATGCCTTCAAGGGGGACCTCGGCACGTCCGTCCGCACTGGTGTCAGCGTCAGCTCGATGCTGCGCACGGCCCTGCCGGTGACGATCGAGTTGTCGGTTCTAGCGATCCTCATCGCCATCGTCCTGGGGGTCGGAACCGGAGTCGCCGCCGCCGTACGTCGTGGCCGACCTGCTGAGTGGGTCGCGAATGCCTTTGCGCTGCTGGGGCTCTCGGTGCCTCACTTCTGGCTGGGGCTCATCGCGATCCTGTACCTATCCGTGGCCACAGGTTTGTTCCCGGCCTCAGGGTTCGTGCCGTTGCTGCAGGACCCGGTCGACAACCTGCACCACATAGCACTTCCGGCCATGATCCTGGGTACAGGCCTGTCGGCCGTGATCATGCGGCAGACCCGGTCCTCGATGCTGGACTCCCTGTCCACCGACTACGTGCGCACCGCGCAGGCCAAGGGGCTGCGTCCCCGGGCGGTCATCGGCCGGCACGCGTTGCGCAACAGCCTGATCGTGGTGGTGACGATCGTCGGGCTGCAGCTCGGCGGGCTCATCTCCGGTGCTGTGGTCATCGAGCAGATCTTCGGGCTGCCTGGATTCGGCAAGATGACGATAGACGCGGTCTTCCAGCGGGACTATCCCGTCATCCAGGGCGTGGTCCTGGTGACGGCGACGGCGTACATCCTGATCAACTTTGCCGTCGACCTGCTCTACTCGCTGATCGATCCCCGTGTGAGGGTGGCAGGTGAGATGCCATGACCGTCGAGACCGTCGAGACCGTCGAGACCGTCGAGACTCAGGCGCCAGGCCAGCCCGCGCCGTCCCAGCGGGTCCGCGTTATCCGCAGGCTGCGGCGAAACCCCCTGGCAGTGGTCAGCTTCGCCGTCCTGGCCGTGGCGCTGGTCGTCGCCGCCCTTGCGCCGTGGCTCGCGCCGTACGCTCCCGAGCAGACCGACTTCGTGAACACGTTCGCACCCCCCGGCACCGCCGGCCACCTTCTCGGCACCGACGACCTCGGTCGCGACGTCCTGTCACGGATCATCCTGGGAACTCGTGCCTCACTTGAGGTCGGTGTGCTCGCGGTGGCGACCGCTATGCTCATCGGTGTCCCGCTAGGGCTGGCTGCGGGCTACTTCCGGGCTGCGGACTCCCTGATCTCGCGGTTCACCGACCTGCTGCTGGCCTTCCCGTTTCTGATTCTGGCCGTCGGCCTGGCTGCGGTCCGGGGAGCGAGCCTGGGCAACGCCGCGTTAGCGATCGGGATTGCGCAGATCCCTGGCCTCATCCGCATCGTGCGCTCGGACACGCTTCGCCTGAAGTCGCTCGACTTCGTCTCGGCCGCTGTGGTCGACGGGGCGAGCGACCTCTGGGTGCTCAGCCGCCATATCTTGCCGAACGCGACCTCGGTGGTCCTGGTGCAGGCGACGGTGGCGATCCCATCTGCCATCCTCGGCGAGGCCGTGCTCTCCTTCCTCGGTCTCGGCATCCAGCCACCCGCCCCCAGCCTGGGGACAATGCTCGCCAATGCCCAGCAGTTTGCCGCGCGCGCTCCGTGGGCGGCGGTTCTGCCCGGTGTGACGATCATGGTTCTTGCCCTGGCTTTCAACGTGTTCGGCGACAGCCTGCGCGACGCACTCGACCCGAAGGCGAGTCGGCGATGACCTCGACCACACCTGTCAGGGGCGCGACGGCGTGGACCGCCCCACCCGTTCAAGACGCGACCGCGCGGCCTGACGGACCCGTCCTGGAGGTCAGAGGTCTGTCGGTGACATTCTCGACCGAGACTGGGCCCTTGTCCGCGGTCGACGGGGTGGACCTGACACTCGCCCCCGGTGAGATCGTCGGAATCGTGGGGGAGTCGGGGTGTGGCAAGAGCGTGACCGCGATGAGCCTGGCCGGGCTGTTGCCCCGCAGCGCCCGGATCAGCGGGTCGGTGCGACTGGCGGGCAATGAGATGGTTGGTGCCTCGCCGGCCCAGCTGCGCGCCGCCCGGGGCCGGGAGATCGCCTACATCTTCCAGGAGCCGATGAGCTCGCTGAACCCTGTGCTCACCGTGGGTCGCCAGATCGGCGAGGTACTGCAGGCCCACGAGGGGCTGTCGCGCAGGCAGGCGCGCGCCCGGGCAGTCGAGCTGCTGGCCCTGGTCGGTATCCCCTCTCCCGCCCAACGGGTCAGCAACTACCCCCACCAGCTCTCCGGGGGGATGAGGCAGCGGGTCATGATCGCCATGGCCGTTGCCTGTGAGCCCCAGGTCCTCGTGGCCGATGAGCCGACCACGGCGCTGGACGTGACTGTCCAGGCAGGCATCCTCGACGTCCTGCGCGAGCTGCGGGACCGGCTCGGAACGAGCATCCTGGTCATCACCCACGACCTTGGGGTCATCGCCGACATCGCCGACCGGGTGATGGTGATGTACGCGGGTCGGGTTGTCGAGCGTGCCGGTGTGGACGAGCTGTTCGCGCGCCCGCAGCACCACTACACCGCGGGTCTGCTGTCGGCTTCCCCCACGCCGGGCCGGCACGCGGGCACCCACCGGCTCCAGGAGATCCCGGGAATCGTGCCGGTGCTGGCCAGCCAGCCGGACGCCTGCACATTCGCGCAGAGATGCGCCGCGGCGGACAACCAGTGCACGTCGGCCTCGCCGGCACTGGCCGCCCCCGGTGACCACCCTGCACTGCCGCAGGACCACCAGGTTGCCTGTTGGCACCCGCGCGCCGACCTGCCACGACAACGAGGGGAGGACGACAAATGAACGAGCACACAGCTTCGGCACCGGTCCTGGAGCTCGAGGACCTCGTCATGCACTTCGGGTCGGTTCGGGCGGTCGACGGGGTGTGCCTCACCATCCGCAAGGGACAGGTCATGGCTCTGGTCGGCGAGAGCGGCTCGGGCAAGTCGACGGTGGGTCGTTGCATCGTCCGTCTGTTGGAGCCCACGTCCGGCACGGTGCGGTTGGGCGGCGCCGACGTGACCCATCTGTCCCGCGGCCAGATGCGCGCGCACCGTCGCGACGTGTCCATCGTCTTCCAGGACCCCGCGGGTTCGCTGGATCCGCGGATGCTCGTGGGTGAGGTGGTCAGCGAGCCGCTGCGTCTGCAGTCCTGGCGGCACAGTCGACGAGAGCTGCAGACCCGGGTCGGCGAGGGGCTCAACCAGGTGGGCCTGCGCCCTGAGGTCGCGCGGCGCTATCCGCACGAGCTGTCGGGCGGTCAGCGCCAGCGCGTCAGCATAGCCCGGGCCCTGATATCCGACCCCACCGTGTTGATTGCCGACGAGCCGACGAGTGCCCTCGATGTCTCCGTACAGGCGTCGGTGCTCAACCTCCTTGCTGACCTCCAGCGAGACATCGGCTTCGCCTGCCTGTTCATCACGCACGACCTGTCGGCGGTGGAGTACCTTGCCGACGAGATCTCCGTCATGTACCTGGGGCAGCTGGTCGAACAAGGCTCTCGCGAGAAGATCTTCGCGCGACCGGCTCATCCTTACACCCAGGCGCTGCTGGCCGCGGCCCCGCTTGCCGACCCGCCTCGACAGCGTTCGCGCACCCGCGTGATTCTCGGCGCAGACATCCCGTCGGCAATGGCCCCCCCCACCGGCTGCAGGTTCCACACCCGCTGCCCGCTGGCCTCACAGCGGTGCGTCGCAGAGGTGCCGCCTCTGCTCCAGATCACCGACGGCACCGTCGCCTGTCACCTCGTGGCGCCCGACGGCAGCGGTCCGGATGTCCGCCGTACCGACAAGGCAGGGAACCACCCATGACGTTCACGACCCGGCCCACGCTCCGGGGGACCTTCGGGATGGTCTCCTCGACGCACTGGATCGCGTCAGCGTCGGCGATGCGGGCGCTCGAGCGGGGTGGCAACGCCTTCGATGCGGCGGTGAGCGCAGGGTTCGTCCTGCACGTCGTCGAACCGCACCTCAACGGGCCCGGCGGAGAGGTGCCGGCCATCATCGCCACGGCACAAGACCCCGCCCCGCAGGTCTTGTGTGGTCAGGGAACGGCACCCGCCGGGGCAACCATTTCGCATTTCAGGTCGCTAGGCATCGACCTCATCCCCGGCTCCGGGCCACTCGCCGCGGCCGTCCCCGGCGCGGTCGACGCCTGGCTGTTGCTGTTGCGGGACAAGGGGACTCAGACTCTGCAGGAGGTGCTCGAGCCCGCGATCGGCTACGCCCGCGGGGGGCACCCGATCGGGGAGCGGATCAGCGCCACGATCTCCAGCGTGCAGGAACTCTTCGAGACCGACTGGTCTACCTCGGCGCAGGCATGGCTCAGGAACGGGCAGGCACCCGTCCCCGGTTCCCTGTTCGCCAACCCCACCTACGCGGACACCCTGCAGCGCCTCGTCGACGAAGGGCGCGCAGCCGGTCCCGACCGCGAGACGCAGATCGACGCCGCCCGCCGGGCCTGGAGTCAGGGCTTCGTCGCTGAAGCCGTCGACGCCTTTGCGCGCAAGCCCTTCCGCGACTCCAGCGGCGGCTCGCACGCGGGCTTGATCACCGGGCAGGACATGGCGGACTTCCAGGCCACCTGGGAGGCGCCGGTCACCCTGGACTGGCACGGCTACTCGGTCGCCAAGACCCAGGCGTGGGGTCAGGGGCCGGCTCTCCTGCAGACGATGCGCCTGCTCGACGCGCTTGAGGATCCCGAAGCGCTCGACCCTTCCACGGCATCCGGTATCCACGCCGCCGCCGAGGCCATCAAGCTTTCCTACGCCGACCGGGAGGCGTGGTACGGCGACGGGCAGGACGTGCCCCTGGCCACACTGCTCTCCCGCGAGTATGCCGCTGCACGGGCCACGTTGGTGGGCAAGCGGGCTTCGGGGGAGGTGCGTCCAGGCAGTCCCGACGGACGCGAGCCGAGGATCGCGGCCTACCTGACGGATCGCTCAGCCACCTCGGACGGCAAGGACGCGACGACTGGTGAGCCCACCATCTCCGCGACAGGTGTGACCCGCGGCGACACCTGCCACGTCGACGTCGTCGATCGGTGGGGAAACATGATCTCTGCGACTCCCAGTGGCGGCTGGCTGCAGTCCTCTCCGACGATTCCGGAGGTCGGGTTCTGCCTTGGAAGCCGGATGCAGATGTTCTGGCTGGAGGAGGGACTCGCCTCCTCCCTGAGACCCGGTCGCAGGCCACGTACGACCCTGACGCCCACCTTGGTCCACCGCGACGGGCTGCCGGTGCTGGCCTGCGGGTCCCCTGGCGGCGACCAGCAGGACCAGTGGCAGCTGATCTTCCTGTTACGCCATCTGCTGCAGGGGCAGTCGCTGCAGCAGGCGATCGACGCGCCGATGTGGAACACGACGAGCTTCCCCGGCTCGTTCTGGCCACGTATGGTCGAGCCCGGTGTGCTTGTGGTCGAGGACCGCATCGGAGCGGACGTCATCGCTCAGCTGTCGGCCATGGGTCACCAGATGCGAGTGTCCGATCCCTGGAGCCTGGGCCGGATGTGTGCCGTGGCCCGTGACCCGGCGAGCGGAATCCTCAGCGCGGGCGCCAATCCTCGTGGTATGCAGGGCTATGCCAGCGGTCGCTGACGGTGGCTGTCACCTGAGTCCGAGGTTCTCCAGAGCAGCCGCGGCTGCCGCGGCGACGTGTGCACTCGCCGCGGCCTCGGCCTCTTTGGGGTCGCCAGCCTCGATGGCGTTCACTAGACGGATGTGCTCAGCCCAGGAGTGTGGGGCTCGGTGTGCGGCACCGGGGCGGAATACCCAGTTCACGTGGAGGTACATGGAGCTGGAGATCGAGGACAGCCAGGGGTTGCCGCTGATCGCGATGACGCGCAGGTGCAGCTCGTTGTTGAGCTCGGCCACACGGGAGAAGTCCGCCCGCTCGGTGGCGCGCTGGGCGGCCTCGAGCAGGGTTCGCAGGTCGGAAACGTCGCCCGGGGTGGCGCGCTCGGCGGCCAGGCGCGCCGCAACCGTCTCGAGGCTGGTCCGCACCGCGAAGAGGTCGGCGATCGTCGACGCGTCGGGGGTGGACACGACCGCCCCACGCCGCGGGGCCATCGTCACGAGCCCCTCGGCCTGGGACGATCCGCAGCGCCTCACGAACAGGGTTGCGCGAGACGCCGAAGTCCGCTGCGAGGCGGTCCTCGGTCAGCCGCTGCCCGGGGGGATAGTCGCCGTTGACGATCCGGTGTCTCAGCTCCACGAGGACCTGATCGCGCAGCGCAAGGTGCTGGCTTCCTATCGTCATACTCCCCACGCTGACCGCCATGCCTGTCCCCCTTTGTCCGTGATGCGACCTGGGCGCGACCCCGGTCGCTTGTTCACCTTAATCGTATACGAAAGACAATTCATGTCGCTCGTTCTGCCGACCACCGCGCCGCTGGGCGTGGAGTCCCTGGCCACTGTGCCGCTACTGACCTGGCTGCTCGCCATTAGCCCGGTCGTTCTGCTGCTGGTCCTGGTCCTGTGGGGTCGCTTCTCCACGATCGTCAACGCTGGTGTCACCGTCGTCTACTCGGCCGCGGTCGCCCTGGTGGCGTTTGGTGCCGGGAGCCTGACCATCGCGGTGAGTCTGGGCAAGGGCGCGTGGGTGGGGCTGTGGATCCTCTACGTCATCTGGCCGGCGCTGTTCATGCGCCACTTCGCGACCCGGGTGGGCATGGCCTCGCTCGGTCGCGCGTTGTCCACGGTGCTGCACGGCGCAGTGAGAACATCCTGCTGCTGGCTTGGGTGCTGCCCGCCTTCATCCAGGGCGTCTCGGGGTTCGGCACCCCGATCGCTGTGGCCGCACCGTTGCTGGTCGCGCTGGGGGTCGGCAGGGTGCGCACACGTGGCGCTGCCGCTGATCGGCTATCACTAGGCCGTGGGGTTCGGGTCGATGGGCTCGTTTTTCTACATGGGTGCGCTGACCGCTCACCTTGGCGCGATCGGGACCGCTGAGTACGCCGAGGCCGCCTCCATCGCGCTCGGAGTGAACTGCATCCTGGCCGGGATCCTGGTCGCCCTGATGTATGACGGGTGGTCTGGCCTGTGAGAGGGGTGGCGGATGATCGCCGTGGCTGGACCCGTGATGGCCCTCGTCCAGGCTCTGGCGGTCCGCGTCGAACCGGGGATTGGTGCCCTCTGCGCCGGTGCGTCAGGCATTGCTGTCGTGCTCGTGGTGCGGCGGATGCCCCACGGGTCACGGCCCGTCGAACCGGACAGGGTGGCGTCCCTCGGATCAGAGCGCGTTGGTTCCATTGAACCAGTGCGGGTTGTGGCGCGCGAGCCTGCTGGGGTTGCTGCCCCCGAGCTGACTTGGGTTGCGACGGTCGAGCGGGACGAGCTAGACGACTTCGCCGACCGGGTAGCGGCGCGGGCTGCAGCCGTTCCCTAAGCTCTGCTGGCGATCATCGCGTTGGTGGTGTTCTTGCCTCCGGAGCTGAGGTCGTGGGCCAAAGGCAACCTGTTGCTTGGCCCCTCGTTCCCATCGACCCGGACCGGCCAGGGCACGTTCAACCCTGCCGTCCACGGCTACAACCCGATCGCCCTGATGGGCCACCCGGGCACGTTCCAGCTGCTCGCGTGCGCCGCCAGCGCCGTGGTCTGGCATGTCGCAGGAGTGTGGCAGCGTGCGTCCTGGTCGCCGATCTGGCGGGGAGCCCTCCGGCAGGCCTGGAAGTCTTCCCCCTCGGTCGTCCTGCTGGCCTCGGTGGCCGGCGTCCTGGTCGACAGTGGCATGGTCCGCACGGTCGCGCGAGGCGCTGCCGCGGCGACAGGTCACGCCTACCCCGCCATGGCGCCGGTTGTGGGCGCTCTGGGTTCTTTCATCACCGGGTCCACGACGAGCTCCAACGCCCTGTTCTCGGCCTTGCAGCGAGACGTAGCGCTGCTGATCGGCGATCGCCCGGCCGACCTGCTGGCGGGGCAGTTGGCGGGCGGCAATATCGGCAACTCGCTGGCCCCGTCGTGATTGTGCTCGGTCTCAGCGCCGTCGGCGCGGCCCGCTCGGCCGGTGGCGTGTTGCGGATGACGCTGCTGCCGGCAGCCGTCCTGATGGCCTCGGGGCGGTGCTCACTACGTGGACTCTGGTCGCGTTGCACCACTGAGTGGGGCCCCTGTGGGCGCCCTGACATAGGCTCAGAGGCGTGACCCAGCCGGAGCCGTCGTTGTCCTCGCGCGGGGTGTTCATCGCCCTCGAGGGAGGTGACGGAGCGGGCAAGTCGACCCAGGCTCGGCTGTTGTGTACGTGGCTAGAGGAACTCGGTCGGACGGTGGTGGTGACGCGTGAGCCGGGCGGCACCGCTTTTGGCCGCACCGTTCGTGAGCTCGTGCTGCACGGTGATCACGTGGCTCCCCGGGCGGAGGCCTTGCTCTTCGCCGCAGACCGGGCCCACCACGTCGAGACCCTGATCGTGCCCGCGCTGGGGCGCGGTGAGATTGTCATCACCGATCGCTACATGGACTCCTCCATCGCCTACCAGGGTGCCGGGCGTGACCTCGGGGTCGATGAGGTGCGCGAGCTCAACCTGTGGGCTACCGATGGCCTGGTGCCCACGCTCACTGTGCTGGTCGACCTGCCGACCGACGTCGGACTGGCCCGGCGCCGCGGGGTTCACGACCGCCTCGAATCCGAGTCCGCGGGATTCCATGGCGCGGTCCGCGACCTCTTCCTGGCCCTTGCCCACGCCGATCCAGATCGTTACCTAGTCGTCGATGGCGAACTGCCCCCTTGGCGCATACACGAGCTAGTCAGAGCAAGGGTCGCCCTGCTTCCAGGGGGTCTCGGGGTGGCCCGGTGAGCGTTTGGGACGACGTCATAGGCCAGGAGTCAGCTGTCGCCACGCTGCATCGAGCGGTCACCGAACCGGGCGCCATGACCCATGCCTGGCTGCTCACCGGCCCCCCGGGATCAGGCAGATCCGTTGCAGCCAAAGCGTTCGCGGCTGCTTTGCAGTGCCCCGACGGTGGCTGTGGCACCTGCCGGGAGTGCCGCACCGCGCTGGAAGGCACGCACGCCGACGTCGATGTCATCGCCACGGAGGGTCTCACCCTGACAGTGGCGCTGGCACGTGACCTGGTCCAGCTGGCCGCACGGCGTCCCTCTGTCGGGCGCTGGCGGGTGATCGTCATCGAGGATGCCGACCGGTTGCACGAGCGAGCAGCCGACGCGTTGCTCAAGGCGCTGGAGGAGCCGGTTCCCGGAACTGTGTGGATCCTGTGTGCTCCCTCGCTCGAGGATGTCATCATCACGATCCGCTCGCGCTCGCGGCACGTTCGGTTCCGCACTCCCCCGGTGGAGGCGGTCGCCGCGCTGCTTGTACGCCGCGACGGCATCGACCCCACCATGGCGATGTTTGCCGCTCGCGCGGCCCAGTGCCACGTGGGGCTCGCGCGCAGGCTGGCCCGGAACGAGGGCGCCCGGATCAGACGGCACGACGTCATTGCGCTGGCGGCGAAGATCCGCAGTGTCGGCGACGCGGTCGGCGCCGCAGCTGACCTCGATTCCATCGCGAGGGAGGAGTCGGTCGCGGCCTCGACCGAACGCGATGTCGGCGAGAGGGCCCGGCTGATGGAGACCCTGGGTGCCGACCCCGCCGCACGTGTCCAGCCGCCGCACGTGCGCGCACAGGTCTCAGCGCTGGAGAGAGAGCAGAAGACCCGGGCCACCCGGTTCACCCGAGACGTCATCGACCGCTCGCTGATGGATCTCTTCTCGATCTACCGTGACGCGCTGGTGATGCATACCGGCGCCTCGATCGGGCTGGTCAACCAGGACATGACCGAGCAGGTCCGGCAGCTGGCACGCGTCCTGTCACCAGAGCAGCTGCTCGGTTGCATGGATGCCATCGGCACCGCCCGCGAGCGGATCGACGCCAACGTCCACTCGCTGCTGGCGCTCGAGGCGATGGCGATCTCTCTGCAGCACCCTTGACGCCAACCTCCTGAAAAGCTGACCCAGGGTTCCGGGGTAACGTCGGACGCCAGAACGACGACGGGAGCACGTGCGTGACATCCTTGGGGGACACCCCCTTCATCGGCTTGCCGCGCGGGCGACGCCTGGTCCTGTCGGTGGCCGGCGTCCTTGCAGCGGCACTGACCATGTCTGGATGCGCATTCATCCCCGACGGGTCGACGCAGGCCAAGACACCCAACCCAGCCCAGAGGAGCGCGGCCCAGGTGCCTCCCTCGGGTCAGGTGACGCTCGCGAGGTTCTACAAGCAGGACCTGGCATGGTCAGACTGCGGCAACAATCAGTGCGCCAGGCTGGTCGTGCCGATCGACTACGCCTACCCTGAAAGTGGCACTCTGCGGCTGTCCGTGATTAAGGTCGCGTCGACGAACCCATCGAAGCGGGTCGGCGCTCTGGTGGTCAATCCCGGTGGCCCCGGTGGGTCGGGGGTGTTGTATGCCGCCGGAGCCAGCTTCACCGACCCGGTGCGCGCGGCATATGACGTCGTGGGTTTTGACCCGCGGGGCGTCGGGACCTCAGCGCCGGTCAAGTGCTTGAGCGACCGTGAGCTCGACACGTTCCTCGGCGGCGACCCGACGCCGGACAACAGGACGGAGGAACAGAAGCTTGTGGACTCAGCCAAGGCCTTTGCCGACAAGTGCAAGGCCAACGGTGGCGCGCTGCTCGGCCACGTCTCCACGATCGAAGCGGCCAAGGACATGGACGTCCTTCGTGCGGCATTGGGGGAGGCGAAGCTGAACTACCTCGGCAAGTCCTACGGCACCTTCCTCGGCGCGACCTATGCCGACCTATTCCCCACAAAGGTCGGGAAGTTCGTCCTTGACGGCGTCATAGATCCGAACCTCACCTCCAGTCAGGTCAACGAGGGTCAGGCTGTCGGCTTCGAGACGGCGACCAGGGCCTACGTCAAGGACTGTATCGACAAGGGAAACTGTCCTCTGGGTGACTCCGTCGACTCTGGGATGGCCAAGCTACGCGGCTTTCTAAAGCAGATGGATGCAAAGCCGCTGCCCCTGGACGACCCCTATGTCAAGACGCTCACGGAAGGGTGGGCCTCGCTCGGAGTCGCGGGCCCGATGTATGACCCACAGCACTGGCCCGACCTTACGGACGCGCTGCGCCAGGCTTTCGCGGGTCAGGGCGGTCCTTTGATGAAACTTGCGGACGACTATGCCGAACGTACGAGCACCGGCGCGTACGTCGGAAACCTGATGCAGGTGATCTACGCCGTGAACTGCCTGGACCGATCCGACGTCAAGGCCCCGACCCACTACGAGTCTGAAGCGCGCTCGCTGACGGCGTCAGCGCCGACGTGGGGTCCGTTCCTGGCCTGGAGCACGGTGCCATGTGGTTACTGGCCGGTGCCGGCCAACAACGCTCCCAAGAAGATCACGGCAGCCGGCAGCGGGCCGATCGTGGTCGTGGGGACAACGCGGGACCCGGCCACACCGTACAAATGGGCGCAGGGCCTTGCCGCCGAGCTCCAGAACGGGCATCTCATCACCTACAACGGCGACGGGCACACGGCATACATGCGGCACAACTCATGTGTCGACGGCACGGTCGATGCATACCTTGTGAAGGGCGTTGTGCCGCCGCCAGGGCTAAGGTGTTGACCGGTTGCTCGACGTCCGAGTGACCTCGGGGGACGATGACACCTATCGGTTCGGACTTCCGCCCGATCATCCGTATACTCGTGCATCGTGTCCCATGGGCACCTGCCGCCTTAGCTCAGTCGGCTAGAGCGATTCACTCGTAATGAATAGGTCATCGGTTCGATTCCGATAGGCGGCTCCACCGCATCACCGCAGGTCAACGGGGGTTTACGCCCGTGATCACGGGGCCCGATCCGAGTCAGGGTCGGGCCCCGTGGGCGTATTTTGGGCATACACGGACTCTGCGACGCCCTCTGTGAGCGCGTCCAGGGCATCGCTGACCTGGTCCAACTCGCTGTCGAACAGCTGGGCGTAGATCTCTGCCGTCACGGTGATCGAGGAGTGCCCCATTGCCTTCTGGATGTACTTCAGGTCCGCTCCGGCGAGCCTGGCCAGGCTGCCGAAAGTCCGACGAAGGTCATGGGGGGTTAGTCCTTCAAGGCCGAGATCCGCGCAGACCTCGTTCCAACGCACGTCACGGCGCCAGTTGAGGTTGCGCAGGGGTCGACCGTGCGCAGTGGTGAAGACGAGATCATCAAGCGGGCGACCCTCAATTCGAGCTTCCAGCACTCTTGCCACGGTGCGCGGGATCGCGACCTGCCGTGCTTTCTTGGATTTCGGGGCTGCAGTGTTCAGTCGGCCGCCTATTTCCGTGGTGCGCTCGACCACCGACAGCCGGTGCGCGGCCAGGTCCACGTCGCAGACGCGAAGCGCCGCGAGCTCTGACCACCGAAGGCCGCAGTAGGCGAAGACCAGGACGGCCCCGCTGCCGTAGCCGGGGCGGACGGCGAGCAGGGACAGGATCGGCTTGCGGTCGGAATCAACTCCTCTGGCGGACTCTTCGCGCCGCCGGTTCATGCGCACGTTGTGGGCGGCGACTCGGCGTTCGTTCTCGGACACTGGCCACGCGTCAAGAGCCTCGGCCAGGTCGTGGACCTGCTGCACCGTTAGGAACCGTTTGCGGGCCGGGGGCACTTTCGGCAGGTGGACGTCTTTCGCGTCGTTCCTGTGTAGGCGCCGGTCCCGGACCGCTAGGTCCAGCAGCAGTGACAGCACCCTGTGGGCATACCGGATGCTGTCGGGCTTGTCGCCGTGTGCCTGCATGGTGTGAACCCACGCCGCGATGTCGCTGTGACCAATGCGGTTGATGGACCAGGTGCCGAACTGGGGCTGGACCCGCATGCCCCACGCGGAGCGGTAGTTTGCACGAGTGGTCAGTTCGAGGTGGCCCTGGCCGGCGGCGAAAAGCTCCCACACAGCGTCGAGGGAGATCTTGCCCCTGCGGGGGTCGATCCACTCGCCCCGAGACTGCTCAGCCTTCATCTGAGGCTGAAAGGCGACTGCATCGCGGCGGGTACTGAAGGAACGCGACCGAAGTTGCCGATCGGGGCCGTAGTAACGGGTGCGGTATGTGATTACTCCCGAGGCCCGCTTCCTCTTCTCAATCACGAGCCGCTGCCCGCTGAGCCTCGATGTAGGCGACGACATCGGACATCGCCCAGCGTCGGTGCTTCTCCACCTTGAAGGAGGGTGGACCCTTTTTCGCGGATGCCCAGTAGTGCACGGTCGAGACTGGCACCTTGAGGATCGTGGCGACTTCCCGGGCGTCGATGAACTCCGTGTCGATAACTGGCTTCATCATTCGTTCACCTCACTGCTTCACTCAGGAGCTGCTGCCCCCGAGTCGAGCGGGCATGATTACCCGCAACTGACATGACTACCGCTCCCCAGGTACACGATGTGCCCTTCTCGTTCGGGGGGAGTGTCCGCGCGTCGGTCGGAGTTGGTCGAGCTTCCTCGCGCGTCGAACTCCGTTGCGAATCCTGCATTTGTGTCGTTTGAGAGGCCAGCCAGCGTGGAGGTGGGGCAGCCGCCGATTTTGCAAAACTGTCTGAGCCGACCGCAGAGGATTGACCTTAGAACAGGTCGGGTCCACTGAGGCTTGTGGCTGGTTCGAGGTCTTGACTTGAGGGTCTGGCGGCCAGGGCCTGGGTGGGTAGCTCAGTTGTGGCAGCGGGCCGCAGGGAGATTTCGAGAGTTGTCTGGGCGTGGCGTGCGGCGCTGGATCCCTGCTGTGCGGTGTCGATGAGCTCCGTTCCTTCGGTGAGTTGGATGGCTACGTACCTTCCTTGGTTGCGGTCGTGCATGCGTTCCAGCGTGGCGGGCAGGATCCGGGCGGGGGCGAAGAGCAGGCCTGCGCGGATGAGTGGCTCGGGCAGTAGTGCGGCTGTGTGGGTCAGCTCGGCGAGGTCGGTTGCGGTGTAACGCAGATCGGTCAGTGCCTGGTCCACGTTGATTCGCCTGGCGGGATCGGTGTGGTTGCCCGGTGACAGGTTCTCTGACTGGATGGTGGTCAGGCGGGTGTGCAGAGCCGTTGTCGCTGCGACGTACTCGCGGCTGGGTCTGGTGGCGGTGGTGACGATTTCCCACTGCTGCTGTACGGCGTGCATGACCTCGGCAGCTGCGCGCAGCTCGACGTGGACCCGCTCCACCTCGGGGCCGGAAAGGTTCCCCGACGTGAAGGAGTCCGAAACCAGGGCGGTGGAGACGGCGTACAGGTGGCGGGCCTGGTTGGCGATGTCGCGCAGGACCTCGGTGCTGGGCACGGTCCTGGCCAGTTCACTTCGCGCGTGGGTGGCCCAACCGCGAAGCG